>Ga0334901_1000177_pt1 | contig 102902 bp, 75 predicted proteins | sample GraSluR3_MG_3_FD_207216 | JGI IMG/M metagenome (GOLD analysis project Ga0334901, IMG submission 207216) | Sludge microbial communities from methane-producing bioreactor in Wageningen University, Netherlands - Granular Sludge_15_08-R3 | ecosystem: Engineered > Bioreactor > Anaerobic >... | reverse complement strand
TGCCAAATGGAGTTTTCTACAAAGGGTTGTATTAGCAGCGTGGGGACACGCAGGTCGAGCAGCCTCTCGTTCTCTACTTCAATTGAGTATTCAAACTTTCCTGATAGCCTCAGCGATTCAAGCTCAAGGTATAATCGTAACGCTTCCAGCTCATCTTTTAGCGTTACAAAAGAGGCCTGCGAGTTGTCGAGGATTAATCGCATGAGCTTGGCAAACTTGGTGAGATACTTGTGTGAGCTGATATGGTCTTTTTCAAGAATGTACAGCTGGATTGAATTCAGGGTGTTGAAGATGAAATGAGGGTTCATCTGCTGCCGTAACGACTTCTGTTTGTAAACATTAAGGTTGTTGACAAGGTCGTTTCGCTTTTTTATGGAAGAGATGCGAAGTCGATATGTAAGGTAGATAAGCATTGTGAAAACTAGGGTCGATATAATTATAAACCAGTAGGTTTGCCAAAAGGCTGGCCTAATAATAAATTGAACCTGGGCGGTTTCTCCCCAAATTTCATCGGAGTTTTGTGCCTGCACGTCGAAGGAGTAGCTGCCCGGCGATAGCTTGCTAAAGGTTGTAGTTGGGGTGGTAGTTAGTATCCACTTTGCATCAGGTCCCTCGAACCTGTAGCGGTATTGAATGCGTCCAAAGTTTTTAAAAGCAAAGCCAACGTAATCAATCTCAATGGTATTGTCGCCATAGTCAAGCTTAAAGGGTTGTTCTTCTATACTTATGCTCTGCCCATTCACCCTAAAGTGAGTAATTAGACACTTTGCACTCACCTCGTTAGGTTTAAGCCTATCGGTGTTAATGAGGGTTAGCCCCTTGGTAGTTGATACATACGCAATGTTTCCCCTTACAAAAATGTCGGTAGTTTCGTTGGTTGGTAGTCCGTGTGAGGTGTTGATGTTTGTTACCTTAAAGTTACTATCCAAATCACCAGTAATTAAGCTAACGCCACTATTTGTAGCAAGCCAAATACCCGATGGAGCTACAAACACTTTATTGATGTAATTACTAGCAATGCCATCGGTTTGGGTTATTTGCCATAGGTTAATCCCATCAAAAACGAGTAGCCCAATTCCTTTTGTAGATATAAGCATTTTATTATCGTCGGTACTTGTGATATAGCTCGCCGATTGGGCGAAAAGTGAATGTTTCTCACCCATGTACTCAAAAATATTGTTGTGATATCTCCATATGCCATTGTTAGTGGCCATCCACACAGCGCGAGTTGAATCCTCGTACACAGAGTTGACTACCCCGCTAAACTCATTCTCCAACCGTGAGGTGTATGGGAATGTTTCCCCATCAAATTTTATGATACCCCAGCTACTGGCTATCCAGTAGCCACCATCATGAGAGGGGACCATACCTCTGGGGTGGCTGCCCAATTTTTGCGCCGAAGAGTAATCCTTCACCCTATTGTCTTTATCCATCGAGTGCAGATATAAGCTTGAGCCAATCCATAGGTGGGTTGATGTTGAATCAATTCCTAGAAACCTGATGGGTAAAGCACCCAAGGTGTCATCCCTAACGGTATAGTTGTCTATTTTACGGTTGTGAATGTGGCTTAGTATACCAAGCTCGCTACCCACATAGAGCCCATTTCTATTTGCAAAAACGGTGTTAATCCTTTCGCTGGGCAAGCCCGATTCTTCGTTATACGTTAGGAAGTTGATGTTGGGAATGTAAAAGATACCGTCGGACAAGCTGGTGAACCAGTACCCATCCTCGTAATCCTTTTCTACAGATGATATTTGGTGCTTATCAAGAATAAAGAGGTTATAGGGATGATCGAAATGGCCGTTAAACAGCCTATGTACACCACCGCCAAGGGGGGCTACCCATAAATTCTTGTTGGGTTCTTGGCTTATCCAAATAACCTCCTGTTCAAAATCCTTTTCGGCAGCCAGCATGCTGTTTTCTATTTTCAGCAACCTCCTGCCAATATTGAATAGCACCTTGTTAGTATCTTCTTCAATGGCAATAAAATGGAATGGAGATACGATGTTGGTATAGGGTAAGTCAATGGTGTCACGGGTTAGCCTAAAAGAGAAGGCATCCACCTTTTTTAGGTTTTCTGGATTGGAATCTTGACTTCTAAAAAACGATTTGTTTGATACAAGCAATGGCCCATCCGGATGTTTCTCAACGATAATGTTTATATCCTGGTTTTCGTGGGGTTCGGTTACTACCCCCTCGGCAGATATTACAATTCGCCCAATTCCCCTAAACGAGATGTACACGTTGTCGAGCCTATCGACATAAAATGATTTTTTAAGTGTTCCACGCGACTGGGCAATGTAGTCGTTAAGCCGGTGGTTGTATGCAAATGGTTTGATTTCATCATCCTCAAAATAGGCCAATCGGCCTGTGCTCGATATGAACCATATTCTACCTTTGTAATCTATATATATCTCATGGATGATGCTCTCTACAAGCCCTTCGTTTACGCCAAAGTTTTTAAATCTATACCCGTCGTATCGGCTAACTCCATTTGCCGTGGCAATCCAAAGATATCCTATCGAGTCTTGAACTATATGATACGTTTCGTTGGAGGGCAATCCATCATCTACGCTAAATTGCCTATGGATGGGCTTGGGACCCGTTGCTAAATTTTGTGCTTGTAGAAAGCAAAAAGCTATTAAAAATAGCAGAGTTGTTAACAGTGATTTTACCACAGGATTGTTCAATTGGTTGATGATTAGTTTAAGGTGCTATTCAGCTTGGAAGGCTGCCTTAGTGCAATTTACAAATTTTTGGTTTAGATAAAAAAAAAGGTGCCTTAGTGGCACCTTTTTTTAGGGGTAGTAGGAATTATTTTTCGTATTCCATTGCTGCAAGACGCTTGTAAGAGTTGTACCTCCAACGAGCATTCTCTTCGGCTGCTTTAAATAGCTCCATAGCCTCCTCGGGGAACGATTTCTGAAGCGCAGTGTAGCGAACCTCACTCTTAAGGAAATCCTGAAATTTACTCCAGTCGGGCTCCTTGGAGTCGAGTTGGAATGGATTTTTACCTTCTGCCTCAAGCCTTGGGTCGAACCGGTAGGTTTGCCAGTATCCAGCCTCAACAGCAAGCTTGGTCTGGTTTTGGGTTGAACCCATACCGTTTCTCAAACCATGGTTGATACATGGAGAGTAGGCAATGATGAGGCTTGGTCCAGGATACTCCTCGGCCTCGCGTAGGGCCTTAAAGTACTGGTTGTGGTTAGCGCCCATAGCAACCTGTGCTACGTACACGTATCCGTACGACATGGCCATCATACCTAGATCCTTCTTGCGAATTCTCTTTCCAGATGCGGCAAATTTTGCAACGGCAGCAATAGGTGTTGACTTGGACGATTGTCCACCGGTGTTGGAGTAAACCTCGGTGTCAAGTACAAGCAGGTTGATGTCTTCACCAGAGGCAATAACGTGGTCTAAACCTCCATATCCAATGTCGTATGCCCATCCGTCGCCACCAAATACCCAAATCGATTTCTTGATGAAGTACTGCTTAAGGGCAAGTAGCTCCTTGGCCAAATCGTCGTTTTCTTTCTCAAGGGCAACAATCAGCTTTGCTGATGCTTCTTTTGAGCCTTCAGCGTTCTCCCTGTTCTCTAGCCAAAGCTTCATTGCCTCTTTGGTTTCCTCTTTGTAGCCGTTGGCTAGCCCTTTGTTTATTCTGTCGGCAATGCGATCGCGAAGCTTGTTTATACCAGTGGCCATACCAAAGCCATACTCGGCGTTATCCTCGAATAGTGAGTTTGCCCAGGCAACGCCAAGGCCGTCCTTGTTGGCGCGGTATGGGGTTGAAGGTGCAGAACCACCATAGATTGAAGAACATCCAGTAGCATTAGCCACGATCATGCGGTCGCCATAAAGCTGGGTTATGGTTTTGATATATGGAGTTTCTCCACAACCGGCACAAGCACCGCTGAACTCGAATAACGGCTGAGCAAACTGGCTGTTCTTAACGCTCTTTCTCTTGTCAAGTACAGTTTCCTTGTAGCCCACCTTCTTGTCCATGTATTGAAAACGCTCGACTTCGGCAAGTTGAGACTCGAGTGTCTTCATCACAAGAGCCTTGGTTTTGGCAGGGCAAATATCGGCACAGTTACCACAACCGGTGCAGTCGAGTACACTTACTTGTATGCGGAAGTTGTACTCCTTGGTTGCTCCGTTACCTTTCATGGTGGTGGTTCCCTCTGGTGCATTAGCGAGCTCCTCGTCGGTCAGTAGGAAAGGACGAATGGCTGCGTGGGGGCAAACGTAGGCACACTGGTTACACTGAGTACAGCTATCAGGTATCCACTCGGGTACATGTACGGCAATACCGCGCTTTTCGTACTCGGTTGTACCTGCCGGGAATGTTCCATCCTCGCGGCCAATGAATGCGCTTACCGGCAGATCATCACCATTGAGGTTGTTAATAGGGATAGCTACGTTGTTTACAAAGTCTGGTGCGTTGGGGTTAGCGTGTGGCTTTTCAGCCTCAAGTTTAGCCCATTCCGCAGGTACTTCAACCTTTGTAACATCTCCACCGCGATCAATAGCAGCGTAGTTCATATTTACAATATCCTCACCTTTGCGACCAAAACTCTTGTCAACGGCATCCTTCATGGCTTTTACAGACAGGTCGTAAGGTATTACCTCCGAGATTTTGAAGAATGCACTCTGCATGATGGTGTTGGTGCGGTTGCCCAAACCAATCTCTTCAGCAATTTTGGTAGCGTTTATAATGTAGAAGTTCACCTCCTTCTCTGCTAATACTTTTTTAACTGAGTTAGGAAGTTTAGCTTTTGTTTCTTCAGTATCCCAAATGCTATTTAGCAGGAAGGTTCCACCCTTACGAATACCCCTTAGCATATCGTATTTGCCTAGGTACGCTGGTACGTGGCAAGCAACAAAGTCTGGAGTATTAACCAGATAAGGTGAACGGATGGGCTTATCACCAAAACGCAAGTGCGAGGTGGTTACACCACCCGATTTTTTTGAATCGTACGAGAAGTATGCCTGGCAGTACTTATCGGTATTCTCTCCAATAATCTTAATGGAGTTCTTGTTCGCACCAACGGTGCCATCAGATCCTAACCCATAGAATTTAGCTTGGAATGTTCCCTTGTCGGCTAGGTTCACCTCTTCTTTAAGAGGTAGCGACTTAAAGGTTACATCATCAACAATACCTATTGTGAATTGGTTCTTAGGCTCGTTCATCTTTAGGTTCTCGAAAACCGATATGATTTGAGATGGAGTAGTATCCTTTGAGCTCAAACCGTAGCGTCCGCCAACAATAATGGGGGCGTTCTCTTTTCCGTAGAATAGGTCTTTTACATCGAGGTATAAGGGATCACCATTGGCGCCGGGTTCCTTGGTGCGGTCAAGCACGGCAATGCGCTTAGTGCTCTTGGGGAATGCCCTAAAGAAGTGCTTAGCCGAGAATGGGCGGTACAGGTGAACCGCTATTAGGCCAACCTTTTCGCCATTTGCGGTAAGGTGATCAACAACTTCCTTAATGGTGTCGGTTACAGAACCCATAGCAACGATGATGTTCTCAGCGTTGGGGTCACCGTAGTAGTCAAATAGGTCGTACTTACGTCCTGTAATCTCCGAAAGTTTCTTCATGTAGTCTTCCACAATCTCAGGAAGCGCATCGTAGTACTTGTTGGCTGCTTCGCGCGACTGAAAGTAGATGTCGGGGTTTTGAGCAGTACCACGGGTTACTGGGTGCTCTGGGTTTAGTGCCCTATCGCGGAATGCCTGAAGGGCATCGAGGTCAACCAACCCGGCAAGTTCCTCGGTTTCAAGAACCTCAATTTTCTGAATCTCATGGGAGGTGCGAAACCCGTCGAAGAAGTGAAGGAAAGGAACCCTTGACTTAATGGATGCTAGGTGCGCTACAGCAGCAAGATCCATTACCTCCTGAACGCTACCGGTGGCAAGCATTGCAAAACCAGTTTGGCGAGTGCTCATCACATCGCTGTGGTCTCCAAAGATAGAGAGCGCTTGTGCAGCAAGGCTACGAGCCGATACGTGGAATACACCAGGAAGAAGCTCGCCAGCAATTTTATACATGTTGGGGATCATAAGTAGTAGCCCCTGGGATGCGGTATACGTAGTGGTAAGTGCACCTGACTGTAACGATCCGTGAACAGCACCTGCCGCACCAGCTTCCGATTGCATTTCGGTTACTTTTACCGTTTCTCCAAAAATATTCTTTCTGCCAAAAGCAGCCCACTCATCAATGTACTCAGCCATTGTTGACGAAGGAGTGATTGGGTAAATTGCCGCAACCTCGCTAAACATATATGCTATGTGCGATGCTGCATAGTTACCATCACAGGTGATAAACTTCTTGTTTTTTCCCATTGTTTAAGTGTATTTCGTTGATAAATAGATGCTTAAAAGTTTTACGTCAGCCTAGCAAAGGTAAGTATAATTCACGAAATACGAAATGTTGTTAAGCATTTAACAGCTAGGGTTTTTGCTGTAACGTTTGCGATAAAATTTTGTGCATAATAGTTATATGATCCTAAGAATGATGAGATTGGAGAGGAGATGATTAGGAATGGTGTGGCTTTCAAATCGAAAATTTGCAATCGCTCTAGCTTGCGGGTTGCAAGATTGGATTGTGCTTATGGCTTATATTTACTAACTTCGCAGGAGTATAGTACCTGAAATTTATAATAATTATGGATAAGACTTTTAAAATAGGATTGCTGCGGGAAACCAAAACACCTCCCGACAAAAGGGTGGCCATCCCACCGGCACAAGCTAAAGAGCTAAAGGAAATGTACCCTCAGGTTGATATTGTTGCTCAACCTAGCGAGTTGCGTTGCTATGCCGATTCGGAGTATGTAGAGGCAGGTATACCTCTCCAGGAGGATGTGAGCGATTGCGACCTGCTGATAGGAGTAAAGGAGGTGAAAATTGAGGCCTTACTACCCGGTAAGTCCTATCTGTTCTTTGCACACGTTGCCAAAAAACAACCTCATAACCGAAAGCTAATACAAGCCATTGCCGATAAGGGTATAACTCTTTTAGATCATGAGTATCTGACTAACCCTAAAGGGGAACGACTTGTGGCCTTTGGCCATTGGGCAGGGGTTGTGGGTGCTTACAATGGTTTAATTGCTTATGGCAAGCGAACGGGCCAGTTCGAGTTACCCCGCGCCAAGGATTGTCACGATTACCAGGAGCTAGTGGGTATTTTAAAGAAAACTAAGCTTCACCAGGCTAGGATTTTAATTACGGGTGGCGGACGTGTGGCAGCAGGTGCGCTGGAAATATTCAGAACCCTCGGAGTACAAGAGGTTGAACCAGAGGAGTATCTCACCAAGCAGTTCGATAAGCCCGTGGTGTGTCGCCTCGATCCTTGGCATTATGCCCAACGAAAGGATGGGAAACCCTTTGATTGGCAATTCTGGTTGTCTAATCCAACCGATCACACCTCAACGTTTGTTCCCTACACTAAGGTTACCGATCTGTTTGTGGCATGCCACTTCTGGGATTTCAGATCACCTATTTTCTTCAGAAAGGAGGATATGAAAGCGCCCGATTTTAGCATAAAAGTTATCGCTGATGTTAGCTGCGATATTCCTGGGCCCATACCCACTACGCTCAGGGCCACTACCATAGCCGATCCTTTTTACGACTATAGCATTGAGCAGGATGAGGAGGTGCCAGCTTTCTCTGGAGCGAACAATGTTACAACGGTGACCATAGATAATTTACCAGGTGAACTTCCGCGCGATGCCAGCGAGTATTTCGGTAAGATTATGGTAAATACAGTTATCCCTCATTTTTTAGGCAACGATGAGGAGGGGGTGATGAGTAGAGCAACCATACTAAAGGATGGTAAATTAACCGAAAGGTATAGCTACCTCCAATCATATCTTGAAGGGAAGGAGTAGTACTGGTATAAACACATTTGGGATGTAGAGCGTTGTACTATAACGCTCTACACTTTTGGGTGCATATCTTAGTCTTTCCCAACTAAATTTATATCAAATTCAATGCTGGGGTCTCAGTCAATCCATACTCTTTGTATATTTACACCATTATCATTAAAAAAGGAAGATTTATGAGGCTCAACCAGATTATTGCCCTGTTATTATTGTTGCTCGTTTGGGCATGCAAAAAGACCGAAGTGGAGGACGAGTTTGAACTGGATAGGAGTGTGATAGGCGAGTGGTACTCTTCCCGAGGAAACCTTTCAGAGATCATGAAGGAGGTTGATGGGGTAGATTCTGTATTTTTAGTGTTTCGCCCCGACTCAACATATCGTATTGAGACTTACGGTGAACTCTCAACCACTAACCGGCTGGTGATAAAAGTTTATCAGGGTAAATACCGTTACTTTTCTTCCGATTTTGGAGGTATCCATACAATCTCACTCAACCAGTCCAAACCTAGCGTGCTGGCGTTGGAGGGAATCTTCGAGGTGACAACCACCTCACCACCACACACCATGTATTTTGAGGTGCTACAGATTGAACCATTCGTAAACCTTCATCCTCCCACACCCGAGGGGGGCTTTGGTAGCTCCGATCGAGGTTCCTTCCAGAGTAGAAATATTCAAAGGTATGTGAAGATTAAGAACCTTGAGTAATATCGTTAGCTAAAACGCCTTTTCCCCTTCATGAAAACTTTTTCTCGCTGCCTAAAAATGGAGCCGTTTTTTGTAAGCCAGTAAATAATTGGGCCAACTACAGGGGGTATAAACGCCAGCAATACCCTTAACCCTCCATTCCTGGTCCTGCTCCTTAAGTACCTCAGCGCATCGTATAGGGTGAAGATATGTAGCGCAATTACTAGTATGTAGTACAAGTTTTCCATAATACTTCTCTAGGCTTATATTCTTTCGTGTTGTTTTTTATAGCATTTGCTGATGATAAAAGTAAATAAAGTTTTGTGTCTTCGCAAGTCTCAGCTCTACTATCCATATCATTTACTGTGAGTAATAAATCATATCCCATATGCAGGATCTCAATGGCACTTTTTGTTGTTGCTGTTTATTAAGATTTACTCCGAGAGCGAAAATTTTTCACCCCTTTGAACCGTGATTACATTAACATTTTAAAACTTCTATTGTTATCATATTCTGATAATCATTAATAGTTTGCCATTACTGCATAAGCATTATAAAAACATGAGCTATAGCGGCACGGTAATACCGTCAAAAGTTGATACTTCGTCGAAGCAATATGCCAAAAACCTAAACGAAACTTCACAAATTATCGAAGATTTCAGGGCGCGGCTTAAGGCTACGTTAAATCGATCTGCCGATCCCTATGTGCTTAGGCACAAGGAGAAGGGTAAGTTGACCGTTGGTGAGCGTATAAACTCCCTTATCGATGAGGGAACCCCTTTCTTTGAGCTATCGACCTTGGCTGCCAATGGGATGTATGAGGATAAGTTCCATTCTGCCGGAATAGTTACAGGCATAGGTATAATCCAAGGGATTGAATCCATTATTATTGCCAACGATCCCACGGTTAAGGGCGGAACCTACGTTAAGGAAACCATAAAGAAGCATTTAAGGGCGCAGGAAATTGCTTTCGATAATCATTTACCCTGTGTTTACGTGGTTGAGTCGGGTGGAATATTCCTACCCGAGCAGGCCAACGTTTTTGCCGATCACGATCATTTTGGAAAAATCTTTTACAACCAGGCAAGGCTTTCGGCAGAGGGAGTTCCTCAGGTGGCAATGGTAATGGGCTCCTGTACTGCTGGTGGTGCATACATTCCAGCCATGAGCGACGAGACTATAATTGTCGATAAGCAGGGAACCATTTTTCTGGCTGGCCCGCCACTGGTTAAGGCAGCAATAGGCGAGGAGGTGACTGCCGAGGAGCTGGGTGGCGCATATGCTCATACGCATATATCTGGAGTGGCCGATCACTATGCTCGTTCCGAGGAGGAGGCCATACAGATTTGTCGCAATATCTTCGAGCATCTTCCCAAACCTCAAAAATCGTTTGTTGGTAGCGGACAGTATGAAGATCCGCTTTATCCTGCCGAGGAGCTCTACGGTATTATCCACGATCAAAGTTCGCGATGGATTGATCCTTACGAGATTATTGCACGGCTAGTAGATGGTAGCAAGTTTCAGGAATTTAAGCCAACCTATGGCACAACGCTGGTAACTGGATTTGCTAAGATTATGGGGCAAACGGTGGGTATTCTTGCCAACAATGGCATACTATTCTCCGAGTCGTCGCTTAAGGGAACGCACTTTATCCAGATGTGTAGTATCCGAAAAATCCCTCTTATCTTTTTACACAACATCACTGGATTTATGGTTGGCAAGGATGCTGAGCACAGAGGAATTGCCAAGGATGGGGCCAAAATGGTGCACGCTGTGGCCAATGCCAATGTGCCTAAAATAACCATAATTTTTGGGCGCTCACACGGTGCTGGAAACTACGCCATGGCGGGCAGAGCCTATAAACCCAACCTGCTGCTTACTTGGCCCAACTCCAAAATCTCCGTAATGGGTGGAACTCAGGCTGCCGAGGTGTTAGGTACTGTAAAGCAAAAGGATTCGGTTGATATTGAGAGTTTTAAAAAGGAGATTTACCAACGTTACGAGGATGAGGCCTCGGCCTATTTCGCCACTGCTCGCCTGTGGGACGATGGGATTATCGACCCCGTTGACACCCGCACCTGGATTGCCATGGGGCTTTCCATTGCTGCTAACAGGCCAATACCCGATTATAAGCCAGGTGTTTACCGAATGTAAATTGATATGAGAACTTATAGCAATATTCAAGTTGAGATTACCAAGGGTGTGGCTACTATTTGGCTTAACCGACCCGATGTGAATAATGCTATCAGCATAGAATTAATTGATGAGTTGACCCATTGTTTTACCGATTTGGAGAAGAATGGCAGTATTAGAGTTATTGTTTTACGCGGCAAGGGGAAATCCTTTAGCGCTGGTGCCGACTTAAAGCTTATGCTTCAGACAAGCCGAATGGGGTACGAAAACAATCTCGAGGATGGTCTGAAGTGGGCAAATTGCTTAGCTACAATATATGGCAGCTCAAAACCCGTTATTGGTATAGCAACGGGTAACGTTTTTGGTGGAGGTAACGGCCTGCTTGCTGCTTGCGATATGGTTATTGCCGAGGAAAACGCAGTATTCTCCTTCTCTGAGGTTAAGCTGGGTATTGCCCCATCAACCATTCTTCCTTACATCCTAAAGCGAATAAACCAATCAACTGCAAAGTATTTGATGTTTACAGGCATACGTTTTACTGCGCAAGAGGCTTATGATTTTAATTTTATCGATTTTACGGTTTATCAACAACAGTTAGAGTCGTTGCTGGAGTCGATACTTACCGATATTAACAGCGCTTCGCCTCAGGGGATTAGGGAAATAAAAAATCTTATACGTAAGCTAGGTGCAATTACAAATGCTGAGGATATTGCAAATATCACAGCTTCATCAATAGCAACACTTAAAACCTCCGATGAGGCAAAGGAGGGAATTACAGCTTTTTTAGAAAAACGAAAACCAAACTGGGGTTAGAATTGTTAATGTTGATGTGATGAAAAGTTGAACAAGAGAATAGTGAACAAATTTTAATGAAATATGAACCATCCACTAATAAATGATTTTCACAACAAGCTCCGTGAGCAGGTTCGTGATTTTGCAGAGAAAGAGATAAAACCCCTGGCTCAAGGGCTCGATGAGCGTGGCGATTTTTCAGCCGAGCTAACCCGCAAGATGGGTAGGTTAGGCTTGTTTGGGATGAATCTTCCCGAGGAGTATGGCGGACGAAATCTCGATACCCTATCGTACATAATTGCTGTTGAGGAGTTGGCTCGGGTCGATAGCTCGCAGGCTGCAACTATGGCGGCGCATAACTCGTTGGGCATTGCGCCCATCTACAAGTATGGCTCTGCCGAGCAAAAGAAGCGAATGCTACCTAAGCTAGTAACTGGCGATAACGTTTGGGCCTTTGGTTTAACCGAGCCCAATGCAGGTTCCGATGCCCGCGCCGTTGAAACATCGGCGGTGCTAGTGGATAACCAGTGGGTTATCAATGGGCAAAAGGTTTTCATTACAAACTCTGCCTCGGAATTATCAATGGGTATTACACTTCTTGTTAACACAGCAAAGGATATGGATAACAAGGAGTTCTCTACAATTTTAGTCGAAAGGGAACAGTCGGAGTACCAAGCCGAACGAATTACCAATAAGATGGTTTGGCGTGCAGCCGATACAGGACGACTTACATTTAGCAATACCTTGGCTCCTAAGGAGAACCTGTTGGGTGAAATGGGTAAGGGAATGCGGTATATGCTCGAAACCCTCGATTCTGGCCGACTTTCCATTGCGGCCGTTGGACTTGGCCTTGCACAGGGTGCTTACGAAATGGCCAAGGCCTACGCTGGCGTGCGCAAACAGTTTGGCAAAACCCTATCGCATATCCCTGCCATTTCCGATAAATTGGCCGATATGGATATTAAGCTTGAATTGGCGCGCAACTACTTGTACTACAGCTGTTGGCTAAAGGATAATAATTTGCCTTTTAAAAAGCAGGCAGCCATTTCAAAGCTGTACACCTCGGAAATTGCCAAGCAGATATCCGACGAGGCAGTACAAGTTTTTGGTGCTTACGGCCTTTTCAAAGATAACGATGTGGAGCGATTTTTCCGTGACCAGCGCATTTTAGGCATCGGCGAGGGAACATCCGAAATTCTAAAGCTGGTTATTGGCAGGAGTTTGTAGATACTATTGACCCTGCCTTTGTCTGCCCGCCTGACCACGGGATTAGGGCAGGTAGGCTGTAAGCGTTAATTATTGTGATTGATTGATTGATTGATTGATTGACTGATTGACTGATTGGTTGATTGACCTGTCATCGTCCGCAGGTCCCTACCAAAGGATAGATAAACCTGCCAGAGGCAGGTAAAATGGCAGCATCAATGTAAGTGATTGACTGATAGACCTGCCTGACTAGCGTCAGAGCAGGCAGGTTGATTGATTGATTGACTGATTGACTGATTACGCTTTGCCAACTGCCACTTGCTTATTGCCAACTTTAAAATGATTGAGTGATTGATAGAAACTTAACTTGTAAGTAGTGATGCGTCATTGCGAACGAAACGTAGTGAAGAGAAGCAATCTTTTTTAAGAGAAATTTGAATGATTGAAACGATTTGCGATTTGTCAACTAAAAACGATGGGTAAACCAAACTACATAAACGGTTTCTCAAAGCTAACCAACCAAGAGAAGGTTAATTCGATAGCCTATTTTCTGGGAAAAAGTGCGGATGATTTTTCTATTCTAAATCAGTTTAAACTTCCCAATTCCGATCTTCAGGCTAGGCTCGAGGAGATTAGCGAGAATGTGATGTCGAGCTATATGCTACCCTACAGCATAGCGCCAAATTTTCTGGTTAACGGAAAAGCCTTTATGGTACCAATGGTGATTGAGGAGAGTTCGGTAGTAGCCGCTGCATCGGCAGCCGCCAAGTTTTGGTTTAATCGCGGAGGGTTTACATCCAAAGTTGTTGGTACAACAAAGGTGGGTCAGGTGCATTTTAAGTGGCAAGGGAATGGTTCGGTTCTAATCCAGCATTTTCCAAAAATAAAAGAGGCATTGGTAAGCGATTCGGAGCATCTTTTGGCCAATATGAAAAAGCGCAATGGTGGCATTACGGGAGTTGAGCTATTAGATTTTACTCAAAAGCTACCCAACTACTATCAAGTAAGGGTGAACTTCGAAACGGCCGATGCCATGGGCGCCAACATTATCAATTCGGTGCTCGAGGAGATGGCTCAATCGTTAAAGTATTACTTTGCAGACAATTTCGAGGGTGCTGAGGCCGATTGCGAAATTGTGATGGCAATCCTCTCGAACCACACACCCGAAAGCCTTGTGGAGTGTTACGTTGAATGCGATATTGAAGAGCTAGCCGAGATGTCGGGTAGTCTATCGCCAGCCGATTACGCCCAAAAGTTCAAAACGGCTGTTGATATTGCCAACATCGATATCTACAGGGCAACAACCCACAATAAGGGAATTTACAATGGAATTGATGCCGTTGTGCTTGCCACAGGCAACGATTTTAGGGCAGTTGAGGCTTGTGGCCATTCGTATGCGGCTCGCGATGGGCATTACAAAAGTTTAACCACTGTGGATATTGATAATGGCAAGTTCAGGTATACACTACGAGTTCCAATGGCCTTGGGCACAGTGGGTGGATTAACCACAATGCATCCTTTGGCTAAGCTATCGCTCGAAATTCTCGGAAATCCTTCGGCTCGCGAATTAATGGAAATTACTGCAGCAGCTGGACTGGCCAATACGTTTTCGGCAGTTCGTGCGCTAACCACTTCTGGAATTCAGAAGGGGCATATGCGGTTCCATCTAAATAATATTTTAAATACCCTTGGTGCAACCGAGCAGCAAAAGCTGCTGGCCACAGAATATTTTAAAGATAAAAAGGTGTCGCACAAGGCTGTGCAGAAATTTTTAGGAAAATAAAGCTAATCAATGTCCAATCAGTTCTACTCAAACGGCAAGCTGCTAATCACTGGCGAGTACTTTGTGCTCAACGGGGCAACAGCTTTTGCCATTCCGCTAAAAGTAGGTCAAGGAATGGATGCGGAGTTAGTTGATGATGGGAAAGATCTGATTTACTGGTCAACTTCGGTAAAGAATCAACCTTGGTTCACTGCAATTTTTTCAAAGGCCGATTTAAGTATTGTTGATACGAACAACCGTAAATCGTCGGAGTTTATTCAGAAGCTGCTGCGGTTTGTAAAAGATAAAAGTGCAGCATTAAACGCTTCGCAATCGGTTAGGATATCGGCAAATGTTGAGTTTGCAATGGAGTGGGGCTTTGGCAGCAGCGCCACGCTAATTGCCAACTTGGCCCAGTGGGCCAAAATTAATCCTTACGAGTTGCTTTTTGCCACAACCAACGGCTCGGGGTACGATGTGGCCTGCGCTATGGTCGGTAGTCCTATCTTATATAAAAATCATCCAAAGCCAGAGGTTGTTAAGGTCGATTTTAGCCCAAGCTTTCTCAATAAAATATACTTTATCTACCTTGGTCAGAAGCAGAACTCGGCAGCGAGTGTCGAGAAGCTTGGGCAAAAAGTAAAAGGGAGAAACGTTGAGGCCGATAGAATCTCGGCAATATCAAAAGCAATTGTTAAAGCTAACTCTCTTCGCGAGTTTGAGGCATTGATTAATGCGCACGAGCAGATTGTGGGCACTACTCTAGGCTTGGAATCTGTAAAACAGCGACTCTTCCCGAATTTCGAAGGCTCAGTAAAATCGCTTGGTGCATGGGGTGGCGATTTTATTATGGCAACCCATAGCGGCGAGGCTAGCTATGTTTACAGCTATTTCAACGCGAAGGGTTTGGACGTAATTTTTCCCTATAACGATATTGCGCTATGAATGATAATAAGTTTACTACAAAATACTTACAGGATGCACAGCATATCATCGAATTTAAGTTAACTCAACCCTGTAGGGTTAGCTGGGAAAGTCCATCGAATATTGCGCTGGTAAAGTACTGGGGCAAGTACGGCGACCAGCTACCGCAAAACCCATCGCTTAGCTTTACGCTAAAGCACTCCAAAACCATTACTAGCATTGATTATTGGCAGTCATGTGGTAACCAGCCTAAGTTAGAATTTTACTTTGAGGGGAAGCGGAACGAGAAGTTTGAGCAGAAAATCTCTCGATATATCGAGAAGATATCAGCCTATATGCCATTTGTAAGGCAGTTGCAGCTAAAAATCGATAGTGCAAATACGTTTCCACATTCCGCTGGCATTGCCTCATCGGCCTCATCGTATAGCGCGCTGGCATTATGCCTGTGTAGTATGGAACGGAATCTTTTCGGAACCCCTAGCGCCGATGATGAGTTTTACCAGAAAGCCTCGTTTTTGGCAAGGTTGGGTTCGGGCAGCGCTTGCCGTTCAACCTACGGTGAGCTTGCCCTGTGGGGCAAAACCGATTCGGTTATCAGCTCATCAAACGAGGTGGCCATTCCTATTGATAATGGCATAAGCCCTGTGTTCAAATCCTACCACGATGCCATTCTAATTATCGATTCGGGACGAAAGGAAGTATCGAGTACTGGTGGACACGCCTTGATGCAAAAACATCGTTATTCCCAAAGCCGATACAATCAGGCGCAGGAGAATTTAAAATCGATTTTAGCCCATATGCAAAGTGGCGACGAGGCTGGTTTTGCGCAGGTGGTGGAGAATGAGGCCATGTCGTTGCACGCGCTGATGATGTCATCCGTTCCATCGGTAATGCTCTTAAAACCCAATACGCTTTTGGCCATTGAGCGATTAAAGGAGTTTCGGCTAAAGGAGAATATCAGCTTTACCTTTACGCTCGATGCAGGTCCCAACATACATATCCTGTATCCCGAATCGGTGCGCAAGCAGATGGTTCGTTTCATCGAAAGTAATCTTTTAAACCTTTGCGAGAATGGCCGGTGGATTGATGATGAAATTTCAGCTGGCCCAACGCCAATAGCATAGCGATGAGGTTTAGCTCCAAAATATTGCTGTTTGGCGAGTATTCGGTGTTGTACGGGTCGGATGCTTTGCTTATGCCGTTCCCTGAATACTCGGGTTACTTCGATTTTTATAGCGATTTTGATAATCCCAGCCCCGAGGAGCTAACATCGAACCAAAGCCTATTGCGATTCAAGGATTATATCCAAAGATCAGAAGTGAAAGGCAATATTGACATTGATGGATTTAGCCGCGATTTATCCCATGGGCTTTACTTTAGATCGAATATTCCTCATGGTTACGGGGTTGGTAGTTCTGGTGCCCTGGTTGCTGCATTTTACCATCGATATTTTCAACATGTTGAAGATGCACTCTCAGTGACTAAGCAAAACCTTGCCACTTTAGAGTCCTTTTTTCACGGGAGTAGCTCGGGTCTTGATCCTTTGGTTAGCTACATGAACAAACCCATTCTACTTACCAATGGTAGGGTTAGGGCTTTCGATTTTGAAAATTTCGGAATTAAACCTTTTCTTATTGATACGAAAATTAACCGATCAACAGCCAGGTTAGTAAGTGTATTTAAACAGAAATCAAGTACTCCTGAATTTATGGGGTTGATAAATAATGATTTGGTTCGGTTGAGTAACCAGGCATTAGCTAGGTTTTTGAGTGCACAAAAGTATGAGTTCTTTGCTGTCCTAAAGAAACTCTCTCAATTTCAGCTAACCCATTTAAGCGAAATGATACTTCCAGATTTATTGTCAATATGGAAGGATGGAATTGAGACGGATGAGTATTTTCTTAAATTATGTGGGGCTGGGGGAGGCGGTTTTTTATTAGGCTTTGCCAAGGATGAGGGGGCTATTGATTATTTAAAGAAGAATCATCGACTTAGAATTTTATCTGTATAAGCATTGGGAACCTTTTTGGAAAGTATGTGAGCTGTAGTTGGCTTATAATTCAATTTTGACGATAGTAATTTAAAATCGTAACCAGTTTAAAACCACCTTACATTTCTATTGTTACTATCAAACTTGAGGTTTTACTAAAAGAATTGCAGTAAAAAATCTAAATTTGTCTGAATAATATTTTTTGAAAATGATTACAGTTAGCGAACTTAATAAGCTTTGTGCTAATACTTTGATAGAGCATTTAGGGATTGAATTTACCGAGATAGATGAGAGCGGCTTAAAAGCCCGTATGCCTGTGGATAAGCGCACTTTGCAACCCATGGGTATTCTGCACGGTGGTGCCAGCTTGGCTTTTGCCGAAACAATTGCTGGGGCAGGATCAATGGCTTTGGCCGATATAAGTAAATTTAGCATTGTTGGTTTTCAGGTTAGTGCCAATCATATTGGCACGGTTTCCGAGGGATATGTAAACGCCCACGCCACCCTAACTCATAATGGTACACGAACTCATATTTGGGATGTTGTAATATCGGCCGATGATGGTCGCAAAATCTCTATTTGCAGGGTATCTAATATGCTTGTCGCGAAACAGTAGCCTAAAACTACCTCAAACACAGTAATTGGAAATGATGAATTTTCACCAGTTTGCACTTGAAAATAGAATTGCCTTTGTAACATATAAACTTCCCAACCTGGAGGAGGTTACCACTTTGGTTCAATGGAAAACAGAGCCCATTGCGCTAACTAATCTGATGGGGTTGGAGGGTAGGTCTGGCTTTGTGTTTGCTCCATTCAATATAGAATCCCACCATCCCATCAGGCTTATTGAGCCCGATTTGGTTTTTAAGGGCGATGAAATAGATAAGTCATTTTTCAGCAGTTACAATGAACATTTAGCTAGGGTTAAGTCCAACACAACCAATGTTAGCAATTACCTAAATGAAACTTCTCGTGAATCGTACCTTGCTAAGGTCGATGAGTTTCGCAAAAAGATAGATCCTGGAGAATTGGATAAGCTGGTGCTATCGCGAATTAGCATTGAGGCTAAACCCAAAACATTTAACCCTAGCATACTCCTACAAAAGCTCCAACGTAGCTACCCCGATGCCTTCGTGTTTATGATTCACATTGCCGACACAGGATTATGGATAGGTGCTAGCCCCGAACCTCTGCTTGAGATTAAGGATGATGTGGTATCAACCGTTTCGCTTGCTGGAACAAGGCTATATAACGGTCAAAGCATTGATAGAGAATGGGGCGCAAAGGAATTGGAGGAGCAGGAGATAGTAACAAGATATATCGACAGTATCCTCGAAATGTTTCAAATTAAGCAGTATGCTAAGCAAGGCCCCCAAACGAAGTTGGCTGGAGCCGTGGAGCATCTTTTAACCCGTTTCACTTTTAGTTTAGATGCTTTGCAGGGTAAAATAGTGGAGCTAATTGATGCCATTCATCCAACTCCCTCGGTGTGTGGATTGCCCAAAAATGAGGCCTTAGAAATTATTCTAAATTCCGAGGAGCACGACAGGGAGTATTATACAGGTTTTTTGGGTACCTTTAACTTTGAAAAGCAGTATGCTCTTTTCGTAAATCTTAGGTGTATGAAGGTGGGCGTTGATCAGCTTATCTATTTCCTTGGTGCTGGAATTACCGCTGGTTCTGATCCCGAAAAGGAGTGGGAGGAGACCAATAGCAAGAAGAGAACTTTAATGAGTATTGTTGAAACGCTAAAATAGAATTTATTATGCCATCGGCTCTACAAGGAATTAGCGAAATACCCCATATTTGCTTGGAACATGGCATAAACCACGCGGTAATCTCGTCGGGTTCGCGTAGCGCACCCCTAATCCTTGCCTTCGCATCAAATGCTGAATTTAAGTGCTTTAGCATTGTCGATGAGCGAAGCGCTGGCTACTACGCTTTGGGAATGGCACAGCAGCTTAAAAAACCGGTTGTGCTGATATGCACATCGGGAACTGCTGTGGTAAACTATGCGCCTGCGCTGGCCGAGGCATACTACTTAAAAGTGCCTTTGGTAGTTCTAACAGCCGACCGCCCCCCCGAATGGATTGACCAAAACGATGGACAAACTATTCGGCAGTTTGAGATATTTAGACATTATGTTAAGAAATCGTTTCAAATGCCCGCAAGCACCAAGGAGCAGAGCGATTTGTGGTACTTCAGGCGATCCCTAAACGAAGCCATTGGCTTGAGTACGATTGGCTCTTCTGGCCCAGTGCATATTAATATCCCCATTCAAGAGCCGCTTTACGATCCGCTTCCAGCAGTCGATTTGCCAATAAAGCCTATCCACACCATTTCTGGTGAAATGGAAATTGATACAGACAGCTGGCAACATATTTCACATCGATGGAACGAGGCTCGAAAAAGGTTGGTCATTTGTGGATTCTCCCATAAAAACCCTAAGCTGCAAAGCGTATTGGGGCTGATGGCGAGCAACCACGAGGTGGTTGTTTTGGCTGAGAACTTATCCAATTTGAGTGGCGATAAATTTATCGATTCGCCCGATCGGTTCATGGCCTCGCTCACTAACGAGCAGCTTAAGGATTTTCGTCCCGATTTGATTGTTACCCTTGGGGGCTCCATAATATCTAAAAGGCTTAAAAAATATCTACGCCAGTACTCCCCACAGGAACATTGGCATATCGATGAACACGATATGTTTATTGATACATTCCAATCGCTTAGCCTTAATGTTAGAGTAAAACCCTGGAAGTTTTTCAGTAAGGTTTCAAAGGTTGGCTCTCCAAATATTGAGTATTCGCAATTTGCACAAAACATTAAAAAGCAGAGCGAGATACGCCATAACGAGTTTCTACAATCAGCTGGTTTTACCGATTTAACAGCTTGGGCTAGTGTTATTGATATGTTACCCTCAAACATCAACCTACATTTGGCAAACAGTACGCCTGTTAGGTATGCTCAGCTTTTTAGTTCCCGTACCGATATTATCTACTTCTCCAATAGAGGAACCTCGGGTATCGATGGTTGCATCTCTACAGCAGCAGGCGCAGCGGCAGCTACCGATAGGCTAAACGTTCTGCTAGTTGGCGATTTAGCCTTTCTGTACGATTCGAACGGGCTATGGAATAATAATCTCCCCAAAAATCTCCTCATCATTGTTATGGATAACGGAGGTGGAAATATCTTTCGGGTGATCGATTCGGGCCCAGAGGTGGATAAAATACGCCCCTTTGTTGAGGCGCCACATCGAGTCAAAATCAAAGATATTTGTTCATCCTATGGTGTTAACTATTTGTATGCAAATAGTCTTGGCTCGTTAAGTGATGCTTTACACCAATCGTTTAAACCAAACAGCAGCACTGTTGTTATACATATTGATACATCGGGCAGTACATCTGCCGAAACATATAAGCAATACTTTAAATACCTTAACAGCAAGTAGTATGAAAAGGACCTGGTCAACCCTAAAAGAGTACAGCGAAATAAAATTTGAAATCTTCGAAGGCATTGCCAAAATCACCATAAACCGTCCACGGTACTATAATGCATTTACCCCCGATACCATTCAGGAGATGAAGGATGCCATGGTGATTTGCAGGGAGAACGATGATATCTTTACGGTTATCATAACCGGTGAGGGCGATAAGGCTTTTTGTAGTGGGGGCGATCAGAATGTTAAGAGCATTGGCGGATACGTTGGGAAAGATGGCGTTCCTCGTTTAAATGTGCTCGATTTGCAACGGCAAATACGCTCGTTACCCAAACCCGTAATTGCAATGGTTAATGGCTATGCCATTGGCGGCGGTCACGTTTTGCATGTGGTATGCGATTTAACCATAGCATCCGACAATGCAATTTTTGGGCAAACTGGCCCTAAGGTTGGTAGCTTCGATGCTGGCTTTGGATCATCGTACCTAGCACGACACGTGGGGCAGAAGAAGGCGCGTGAAATTTGGTTCCTATGCGACCAGTACACCGCCGAGGAGGCGCGCGATATGGGAATGGTGAATAAGGTGGTGCCTTTCGATCAGCTTGAGGATACCACCGTGGAGTGGTGCAAAAAGATGATGAAGCGTAGCCCCTTGGCGCTTCGAATGATTAAGATGGGGCTTAATGCCGAGCTCGATGGTCAGGCCGGCATACAGGAACTAGCCGGAAATGCCACCCTGCTTTACTACCTTACCGAGGAGGCACAGGAGGGTAAGCACGCCTTTCTCGAGAAGCGCGACCCCGATTTTAAAAAATATCCAAGGTTTCCATAACAAGTTGTAATGATGAGCAATGTAAAAGCATGGATTGAAGCTGCACGACTAAAAACACTGCCTTTGGCAGTGTCAAGTCCACTTATGGGAAGTTTCTTGGCTTGGGCAGATGGAAACTTCCGGTGGAGCGTATTTATCCTTGCCACAACCACAACGCTTCTGCTGCAAGTGCTTTCAAATTTCGCCAACGACTATGGCGACTTTAAAAGCGGGGTCGATAACAATAGTCGAGTAGGGCCACAGCGGATGGTGCAAAGCGGCCAGATATCTCCCAAGCAAATGAAAAAAGGGTTACTGGTGAATATTGCTTTGGCTTTTATTTCCGGCGTACTGCTTATTTATTTTGGCACTAAAGGAAAAGATATTGCAGTTGTACTCATTTTCCTTGTATTAGGAATTATTGCCATTGTTGCCGCCATTAAATACACGGTTGGCAAAAATCCATACGGTTACAGAGGGCTGGGCGATATCTTTGTGTTCCTATTCTTTGGGCTAGCTGGGGTTATAGGAACGCACTTTCTGCATACAGGAGCATTTAATCCTTGGCACATCATGCCTGCTGCAGCCATAGGATTGCTTAGCACGGGTGTTCTTAACTTAAACAATTTGCGCGATTACGAGAGCGATAAGGCTGCCAGCAAAAGAACTATGGTGGTGTGGCTAGGCAATCGCAAAGCAAAGTTTTACCATTTAATACTGATTGTTGTTTCGGCCCTACTGGGGCCAGTATTTGTAATTTTCAACTACCATTCTGCTTACCAATTCCTTTTCGTTCTTGCTTTTCCGTTATTCATAAGCAATCTGTTAGCAGTATTCAGATATTCAAATCCTGCCGATTTGTACCCAGAGCTAAAACGATTGGCTATTGCAACATTCATCTTCACGGTTACTTTTGGCGTTGGAATGATTTTGTAAGATTATAGTGATGATTAGGGCAGCCTTAAAGAGAATCGATTTTCAATTTATAAATCCTGGTCAAACCTCTCGGGGCACATTGCGCAGCAAGCCATCGTGGTTTTTTGTTATTACCAACCATGGTAAAACGGGCGTTGGTGAGTGTTCGGTTATTCCGGGTTTAAATCCCGAGTACCCCGATGGTTATGAGCAGAAGATTCAGGAGGTTGTAGATGATATAAATGCTGGCGCAATCCCTAGCCTCTCCAATCTTAAGGATTTTCCTTCAATTCGTTTCGGATTAGAGACCGCGCTGCTCGATTTAAAAAATGAGGAAAGCGGTATTCTTTTCCCTTCCGATTTTACATCGGGTAACCGCGGCATTCCCATAAACGGGCTTATTTGGATGGGAACAAAAGCCGAAATGCAGGCTCGTATCCTTGAAAAGCTAAGTAGCGGTTTTAGGGTGCTGAAGCTTAAGGTGGGGTCACTGAGCTTCGATGAGGAAATTTCCCTTCTGAAAAGCATACGGAATGAGTTTTCTCCCAACGATCTTGAGCTACGCCTCGATGCCAATGGAGCATTTTCGCCACGAGATGCAATGGAGCGGTTGCAAAGGCTTTCCGATTATCATATCCATTCCATTGAGCAGCCCATTGGGGCTGGGCAGTGGGACGAGATGGCTCGTATCTGTTCCGACTCTCCAATCCCTATTGCCTTGGATGAGGAGCTAATTGGAATTACCGACTCAATATCAAAAGGCAAGCTGCTCACGCATATACAACCGCAGTACATAATCCTAAAACCCAGCCTTATTGGTGGGCTCGAAATGAGCAACGAGTGGATATCGTTGGCCAAAGGCCAAAATGTTGGTTGGTGGGCCACATCGGCTTTGGAAAGCAATGTTGGGCTAAACGCCATATCGCAATGGGTTTTTACGCATGGCATATCAATGGTTCAGGGCCTTGGAACAGGGCAGGTTTTTAGCAATAATATTTCATCGCCCCTACAGCTCCGTGGAGCGGAATTGTATTATAACCCAGCAAATAGGTGGGGAGAGGTTGATTAACGATTGACCCTGCCTTTGCATACAGGCAAGTTGCCTTCGTCCGAAGGTCCCTGCCAAGGGTAGGTAAAATGGCAACGTCAATTCTCCCTTCCAATGAACAGGCAAGCAGTCAGCGTCAAAAAGGATTTTTTGATTGGTTGATTGGTTGATTGGTTGATTGGTTGATTGACTTGGCAGCGTCAATTTTCGGGAATTGATGATTGAGTGATGAGTTGCAGGTTGCGAGTTTCGAGTAGCGGGTACCGGTCATTGAGCTTGCGATGCAGTGAGCTAGTCGAACTGTTGAAGTGACCGTAGAGGATTAGTTGATTGACTGATTGACCTGACAGCGTGCGCAGCTCCTGTCAGCGCCAATACATGAGGAGTTGATTGTTTAGTTGCGAGTTTAGCGTTTTAATAAGCGGTTATCAAAAGAGAGGATTCGAAACGCAAAGAGAATAAAAAACAATTCCATTAACTTTACGATCCATAAGTACAACACGTAATCGAATTTGGTTTTGCTTACCATAAACAACAAACATTACACGCTGAAAGCCTTGCTTCAGCTTTGTGAGCAGAAGGTTACCTCACAATCCACCCCCACCTGGGAGAGGGATATCTACTTATTTATTCGGGAGTGGCTCTCAGAGGCTGATTACATCGAGGCTAAAACCTCGGGCTCTACGGGTAAGCCTAAAAACATCAAGCTCAAAAAAAAATGGTTAGAGTACTCTGCAACCCAAACCTGCAATTTTTTTAACCTAAATAGGCAAAGCTCCGCTTTGCTCTGCCTACCCGCAGCGTATATCGCTGGGCGTATGATGATAGTTCGGGCATTTGTTTCTGGAATGAATCTACTTACCGTTGAGCCCTCAAGCAACCCGTTTAACAGTCTTCCATTCATCCAACCGAGCGAGCTCGCCGCAAGGCATTCAGCCAATCAACCAATCAGTCAACTAGCCAATCATTCTTTAGATTTCACAGCCCTCACCCCATTCCAACTCCACCAATCGCTACAAACCTTACAAAACAACCCCTTGGTAAAATCCATTATTGTGGGTGGGGGAGAGATTAGCCCAGCGCTTGAGAAGGAGGTGCAGGACTTACCCATTGATATTTATGCCACCTACGGAATGACCGAAACCAGCAGCCATATTGCGCTTCGAAGGGTAAATGGTAGCGAACGTAAGGAGTCTTTTACCATCATTGGCCATACAAAAATAAATATCGATGCAAGAGGATGCTTAATCATTGAGAATCCATACCTTTTTGAGGGCAGGCTGGTTACCAATGATATTGTTGAGGTGCTAAGTAATTCTGAGTTCCGTTGGCTTGGCCGATACGATAATATAATCAACAGCGGCGGGGTAAAGATTATGCCCGAGGAGATTGAGCAATCCATCGCCAACTTGCATACAAGCACTATGGTTATTAGCTCCATACCCGACGTGAAGTTGGGCGAAGCGGTTGTGCTGGTTGTTGAGTCAAAAGAGATGACGAAGGAGGATAAACATTCGCTGCTGGCACAGATTAAAGGTCTTGTTCATCCCTACGCACAGCCAAAGCAGATATTTACAGTGGCGCATATACCCAAAACCCCAACGGGTAAGGTAGATAGGATTAGCCTAAAGGTTTTGCTAAAAGATGCTTTACACCACTAGGTTACAACCATTTCTTTCGTCTAAAGAAGATTACCATTGCAGCTACCATTAAAATCATCAGTATTAGTGAAAAGGGATAACCCCAGTACCAGTTTAGCTCGGGCATATTCCACGGACTGGTTTCGGGATTGAAATTCATACCGTAAATACCCGCAATAAATGTTAGGGGGATAAAAATGGTGGCAATAATGGTTAGCACCTTCATCACCTCATTCATCTTGTTGCTTAGATTCGACATGTACATATCGTAAAGGCTGTACACCATTTCGCGGCTATTCTCTAGAGTTTCGATAACCTGTACCAAGTGGTCGTACACATCGCGGGTAAATAGCTTAACCTCGGTGCTAACTAAGGGCGACTCGTCGCGGAGTAGGGAGTTCAACCCATCGCGAAGCGACCACACCGACTTGCGGAAGGCCATTAGCTCGCTCCTTAGCGAATGGATATGCTGTAGGTGTTGTTTCTGTGGATTTTCAATCACCTCCGCTTCAATCTGCTCAATGGTTTCGTCAATGGTGTCGAGGGATGCAAAGTAATGGTCAACAATGCAATCGATTAGCGCATAGGCTAGATAGTCTGGGCCTAACCTGCGTAGTCGTGTGCCCTCCACTTCGAGCCGTTTGGTTATAGGCGTAAATATTGGAGCATCGCTCTCCTGAAAGGTGAGCACATAGTTTTTCCCCAGCACAATGCTAACCTGCTCGTTTATACTTTTTCTGTCGCCCGTATTGAGTTTTGTGTGATTTACCAAGCGAAGCACCACGAAAATGTAGTCGTCGTATGGTTCAACCTTGGGGCGCTGGTTTATGCTTACAATGTCCTCCTCAACCAATGGGTGCAGGTTGAAATGTTTCCAAATGGGTTGTAGCTTCTCAACATCATGCAGCCCCCGAACCTGAATCCACGTTTTAGACTTGCTCTGCAAGTATTTCTCCGCCTCATCAAGGGTTTTAATATCCTTGCTGATGTAATGGCTCTCATCAAAATCATGAACGGTAACAAGCATATCATCCAAAACCTTTTGGCCTGTATGCACAGCGGTGCCCGGGGCTTCGCCCGGTTTTTTCTTTACCCGTAGATGCACTTTTTGGAAGTTGAGTAGTCCGTTAATCTTTGATGCTGACTTGATGAGGTTTCGTTTCATTTCTACCGATTTTTGTGACACAAAAAAAGTGACCACCTAAAGGTAGTCACTTTTATAAAAATCAAGTTAGGCAACAAGTCTATTTCTTAATAATGGCGTCAAGCACTTTTTGCTTATCGAGCTTCTTGGTGCAGAAGAACCAGTCGTAGCAATGGGTGTCCTGGTCCTTGCTCTCCATACGCTCCTTGGCCATGCCGCATGAGCCGGCTGTGGGCACAATTACATCATCACCGGGCTGCCAGTCGGCAGGGGTAGCAACGTTAAACTTATCGGCTGCTTGTAGGGCAATAACTATGCGGTACAGTTCGTCGAAATTACGACCCAAGCTAAGTGGGTAGTATAGCACGGTACGAACAATACCATTGGGGTCAATTACAAACACGGCGCGAACGGCCTTGGTGCTGCTCTCGCCGGGCATCATCATGCCGTACTTTTTGGCCACCTCCATGGTGATGTCCTCAATCAGAGGGAAAGTCACCTCAACATCCTTCATGCCCTTGTACTCAATCTTCTCCTTAATGGTACGAAGCCAAGCGATATGGCTGTACAGCCCGTCAACCGATAGCCCAACCAGCTTACAGTTGGCTGCATTAAAGTCCTTCTCCATGCTGGCAAAGGTCATAAACTCCGAGGTACAAACCGGAGTAAAGTCGGCAGGGTGGCTAAAAAGTATTACCCAGCTGCCCTTGTAATCGCCAGGGAAATTAATTTCGCCCTGAGTGGTTACTGCCTTAAACTCGGGAGCCTTTTCGCCAATGCGAGGCATTGCTAAAACTTGTTCTTGTTTCTCTTCCATTTTTATTGATTATTTGATGTTTTGAAATTTGTGAATGAAATGTGTAAAAGGTTTTACTATTCTGTAGGTCGGCCACTGCCAATATTCTTGCTACGCTCAATTGACTGAAGGGCAAGGTAGTTCTCGCCAAACTTTTTAAGGTTGTTCATCTCATCGTCGTACTGGTTGAAGTGTCGCTCCTCGTCCTCAACCAGGCGCTCAAACAGTTTTTTCGAAACGGAGTCGTTGTTCTTGGAGCATTCGTTGGCCCAAAGGTTATAGTCATTGGCGCTTTGTTCCTCCATTTCGGCGGCGAGCTTAAGGATTTCCTTCACGTCGTGAATTCTTTTCACGGGCTGCGAAACCTCCATATCCACATCGCCTCCAAGGAAAAGGATGCGTTCGGCCAGATTCTCAACATGCAGCATCTCGTCAATGGCGGTACGCTTGAATAGGTTGGCCAAAAGGTCGTACCCCTGATCATCAAGATGAAAATGGAAATACATGTATTGGTGTACAGCTGCTAGTTCATCGGCTATCGCCTTGTTTAGTAGTTCGATACTTTTCCCCTTCATAATTAAATTTTTTTTAAAAGTTAATTGTTTGGTTTAGTTTAAGTATGGGACTGTGTGTCGGTAAATTTTCCTGTAATCTGTAGCTTGATTTCCTGCACTTTGAAGTTGGAAATCTTTTTTCTTATGAAATAATCGTTGAGTAGTTCGTCGAGCTCCTGGTCGAAGTAATCCTCTATGCGCTCCGACTCATTGCAGTAAAGATGATGATGTATATCCTTGGCCAGCTCGTACCTCATGATATCCTTCTCGGTTTTAACCTTTTTCAAAAGGCCTTTCTCCACGAATACGTCTAGGGTTTTGTACACAGTTCCAATGGCAATGTGGGGGTGATTCTTCCGTATAAACTCAATCACATTGTCGGCCGTTGGATGACCGTCGATGGTTCTCATGGCATCCAACACCGCAATGCGTTGCGGCGTAATCTTTAACCCGTGTTTAACTAATTCTTCTGCACCCATAGCCAAGGCGTATTAATAATTATGTAAGAATAATTCCTGTATAAGAACAAGTAAATTTACAAAATGTTTAGTGCAATGTCAATAGAATGAGGTTAAATCTTATTGAAAAATTTGTTAAACCAATTTATAGTGCTGATTACACAAAGGTTAAGGCATAAAAAAAGGGCTCAAAAAATTGAGCCCGCAAAAAAGAATAAAACTAATTACATCTTTTCAATAAGACTTTTCAGCTTATTATAGGTAGTCTCGCTAACGGGTGCCAGCGGAAGTCGTAGGTTGTTGTCAATTAATCCGAGTATATTTAGCGCAGCTTTCACTCCCCCAGGGTTTCCCTCAACAAATAGATTGTCGATAATTTCGGTGAGCTTGTAGTGAAGCTCACGGGCTTCGGGAAGCTGTCCGGCCTTACCCAGCGCAATTAGTCTAGAGAATTCTTTAGGGAAAGCATTGCCCACTACCGAAATTACCCCATCGAAACCCATAGCCATTTGGGGAAGGGCTAACCCATCATCGCCCGAGAGTACGAGGAAATCGCTTGGCCTATCGCGCAGTAGGTAGCTTTGTTGGTTAAGGTTGCCCGATGCTTCCTTCACTGCTACGATATTTTTCACATCCCTTGCCAGCTTTAGCGTGGTGTCGGTGCTCATATTCACACCCGTTCTTCCGGGCACGTTGTAAAGTATTATGGGCAGCTCGGTTTCGGCTGCAATGGCCTTGTAGTGCAATTCCAACCCTTTTTGGGTAGGCTTATTGTAGTACGGAGTTACCGATAGAACACCATCTATTCCAGTAAAATCGAAGCTATGGATTGATCTAATTAGAGCGCTGGTATTGTTTCCTCCCATGCCAACAACAAGCGGCACCCTACCGTTGTTTTTCTTCACCACAAAGCTAACCAGCGCCTGTTTCTCGGTATCGGTTAGGGTTACCGATTCGGCGGTGGTGCCAAGCAGCACGATGTAGTTTACATCACCACTTATAAGGTGCTCCACCAAGCGTTCTACCGCAGGTAAATCAATCTCGCTCTGCGAGTTGAAGGGAGTTACCATGGCTACTCCCAATCCTTTGAACTTGTTATGCATATGTCGATTTTTTTTAACTTTTCAATTAACACCAAAGGCTCGTTGCTCTAATCCTCATCGCTATCCTGCTGAGCAAATCGGTTGTTTATAAGATGTAAGTAGTGCTTAATCTGGCTGATAAGGTAGCTCAAATCTTCGTTGGGTTTTATGTTGATAATAAGGTCGTTGGGGTTATCGGGGTAGCTTAGGTTACCAACTCTAAACTTTGCTTTTGACAGCGAGACAATCCATTTCAGCGGAAAAATTTCCTCGGTCGATAGGTCAATAAGGATATCGAAGTTGGTTGCCATGAACTCCTCAGTAAATGGAGCAAGGGGCTTGCCATACCAATTAACTTCCTTGTTGGTGAGGATGTTAACGTTATCGAATTGCTGAAATTCCTGTGGAATTTCTTTTTGAGGATAGTATGCCAGCATGGTAACCTCTAGGTTCAGCTTTGTAATGAAATTGGCGAAATCTTGAATCTGCTGAAATGTGCTTTTACTTGAGGCATAAAAAACTATGGCAACCTTACGAGCCGAAACAAAGTTGTGTACCTTCTTCTCTCGCGAAAAGGATTTGAGCTGTTTTTTTAGCTTTTTATGCCCTATTCGTAGTTTGAATTTTTTGAACATACAATTGTTGGGTATTTGGCTAGTTTATTAAATCAAAAAAATCATCCTCAGAAATTATTCTAACTCCAAGCTTTGTTGCTTTGTCTAGTTTTGCCGGCCCCATTTTATCGCCTGCAATAAGCAGGTTAGTGCTTGCCGAAACGGTGCTTACAATCTTACCGCCGTGCTGTATTACCAGCTCTTTCAGCTCATCGCGCGAGATACGGTTAAACGTTCCCGAGATAACCACCGTTTGTCCGTTTAAAACGCCATTTGCAGAGTTGCTGGAGTTTGTTTCTGACTCTAGCGTAAGGCCAGCATCCTCAAGCCTTTTAATTAGCTCAATGTTTTTGGCATCGGAAAAGAACGAAACAATGCTTTGGGCAATGCGTTCACCAACCTCATCAACCTCAATGAGCTGTTCAAAGGTAGCTTGTTTTAGGTTTTCGAGCAAACCGAAGTGCGTGGCTAGCTTACGCGCCGTTGTTTCGCCAACATAACGGATACCCAGCCCAAATAGCACCTTGTGGAAGGGCATCTTTTTGGAGTTATTAATGCTAGCAATGGCATTTTTTGCTGATTTATCTGCAAATCTATCGAGGCCAATTAGCTGTTCGTAGGTCAGGTCGTACAGGTCGGCAATATCGTGTACTAAGCCTTTGGAGAATAGCAGCTCAACGGTCTCCTCGCCAAGCCCATCAATATTCATTGCTTTGCGGCTGATGAAATGGATAACTCGCCCCTTTAGCTGTGGTGGACACCCTGCTTGGTTCGGGCAGTAATGTTTGGCTTCGCCATCGGGCCTAATTAGCTTGGTTCCACATTCGGGGCAATGGGTAATGTATTCGAAAATCTTGCTGCTCGTTGCTCGCCGGTTTGCATCAACCCCAACAATCTTGGGGATAATCTCACCCCCCTTTTCCACAAATACGGTATCGCCCACATGAAGATTCAGAATGGCCATCTGATCGGCATTGTGCAGCGACGCTCGCTTAACCGTTGTTCCGGCCAGCAGTACGGGTTCCAGATTGGCCACGGGTGTTATGGCACCTGTCCGCCCCACCTGATAATCAATAGAAAGTAACTTGGTGCTCACCTGCTCGGCCTTGTACTTGTAGGCTATGGCCCAGCGGGGTGTTTTGGCGGTGTAGCCCAGCAGGTTTTGCTGCTGATAGCTGTTCACCTTTATCACCACGCCATCGGTATCGTACGGGAGGCTCTTGCGGGCTGTGTCCCAGTGCTCAATGAATTTGGTAACCTCTTCTACCGTTTGGCATAGCTTAATGTTTTGGGGGATTTTAAAACCCCAATCCTTGGCCTTTAGCAGATTTTCGTAATGGTTATCGAAGGGTAAATCCTCACCTAGTATGAAGTAAAGCAAGCAATCGAGATTGCGTTCGGCTACAATTTTGGGATTAAGCTGCTTAAGCGTCCCGGCAGCGGCGTTCCGTGGGTTGGCAAATGGTGTTTCGCCCTGTTCGGTACGTTTAGCGTTTATGGCATCGAACACAGCGTGGGGCATAAATATTTCACCTCGTATTTCAAACTCTTCGGGGAAATCATTGCCATTTAGCGTAAGCGGAATGGAGCGAATGGTTTTAACGTTGGCCGTAACGTCATCACCCTGCACGCCATCGCCCCGTGTAACCGCGCGGAGCAACTTCCCATTCTTGTACGTAAGGCCTATGGCGGTGCCATCGTACTTAAGCTCGCACACATACTGCCAGGGTTGCGATAGCGATTTGGCTATGCGGTTATGGAAATCCTTAACCTCATCGAAAGAGTAGGTGTTGGCCAGCGATAGCATGGGGTACTTATGCGTAACCTGCTGAAAACCCTGCGATATATCGCTTCCCACGCGCTGGGTTGGCGATGAGCTATCCAATAGCTCCGGGTATTTCTTCTCAAGGGCTTGCAAGTCGCTGAGCATAGCATCGAACTCAAAATCGGAGATTTCGGGTTTGGCCTCAACGTAGTACAAATGGTTGTGCCGGTTGATCTCTTTTCGCAGCCGCTCAACGCGTGCTATTACATCTTTTGGAATCATTCTATACGAAAATTTGCATAAAGATACTAAGTTTATTCTTTCGCCGTAGGCCTTAATTCTCCTTTAGTATTTGTTAACGATTGTAAGGTTCAGCCTTCGAAGAATAAAATTTAAATTGGCCTTTTGTTAGCTCCAGTTTGCTATTTTTACATATCAAAATACTAAGTAATGCAACACGAAAGAGAGCAAAAACAGATACTAAATAGATACCGAGGCTTGCTACGTTCATGCCGTAACAGCGTTACCCGCGATGATGTTAAGCAGATATCAAAAGCAATTAAAGAGGTTACTAAGCTTTATGCCGATCGAAGAACGGCAGCAGGTAACCCCTACGTTTTTCATCTAATTGATGTTGCCCGTATTTGTGTCGAGGAGATTGGGCTGGGCGGAACCTCCATCGTGGCCGCCTTGCTGCATGATACAATTACCGACAAAATGTTGAGCCTTATAGAGATTGAGAAGCGATATAGTCCAACCATTGCCAATATTGTTGATGGACTTTCAAAGATTACTTCACTAGACCCTAAGGATCCCTATAAGCAGGCAGAGAATTTCAGGGAGCTTATACTTACCCTCTCAACCGATGCAAGGGTAATCCTTATTAAGCTGGCCGACAGGCTAGAGGAGATGCGCAGCCTGAGCGCGATGCCTCCTGATGTTAGGCTGAAGCTATCATGGGAAACTTACCACCTTTATGCTCCCTTGGCTCACAGGCTTGGCCTATACCGCTTGAAGTCGGAGCTGGAGGATTTGGCCATGAAGTACACCAATGGCGACGAATACAGGATGATTCTGCGGAAGTTGAAGAATACCACAACCCGTCGTAATAAGTTTATTCGAGAGTTTATGCTTCCCATCGAGGGAGAACTCACCAAGAGGGGGTTCGACTTCGAGATTAAGGGTCGACCCAAGACCGTTTACTCCATCTGGAAAAAGATGCAGAAAAAGGGGGTGAGCTTCGATGAGGTGTACGATGTTTTTGCCATTAGGGTGGTTTTAAAAAGCCCGCCCGAGCGCGAAAAGTCCGATTGCTGGCAGGTGTACTCCATCATCACCGACTCGTACACACCCAACCCTGAGCGCTTGCGCGACTGGATATCGGTGCCCAAGAGTAATGGGTACGAGTCGTTACATACCACTGTTGTGGGGCCCGAGGGCAAATGGGTTGAGGTGCAAATACGCTCCAAGAGGATGGACGATATTGCCGAGCGTGGTTTGGCCGCTCACTGGAAGTACAAGGGCATTAAGCAGGACAAAGGGCTAGACCAATGGGTTGAGAAGGTGCGCGAAATACTTGAAACGCCTGTAAGTGCACCTGAGGAGTTTGTGGATCAATTTAACCTTAATCTATATCAAAAGGAGATTTTTGCGTTCACCCCAAATGGTGATCTGCGGAAGTATCCGCAAGGGGCAACTGTTCTCGATTTTGCTTTCGATATCCATTCCGATGTTGGTAGCAAATGCGTTGGTGCCAAGGTGAACGGGCGAAATGTGCCCATTAAGCAAGCCCTGCACAACGGTGATGTGGTGGAGATTATCACCTCAAAAAATCAGAAGCCCAAAACCGATTGGTTACACATTGTGGTTACCAGCAAGGCGCGTAACAAGATAAAGCAATGCCTGCGCGAGGATAAGAATAAGCAGCTAAGCTTGGGTAAAGAGATGCTTTATCGAAGGTTTAAAAACTGGAAGGTGGCCGATACCGACGAGGCCATTGCTGCCCTTCAAAAACATCTGAAGATTAAGAATAGCGCCGAGCTCTTTGAGCTGATATCGCTCGATAAGGTGAATCTCACGGAGCTGAAAAGTGTAGCTGTTAAGCCCGAAACTCAAGAGAGTGAACAACCTCAAATGCCTGAGGAACCGATCAAACCAAGGGTTAAGGATGGCAAGGAGGCTCTATCGGCTGACTACCTTGTGATTGATGAGAAGCTTGTGGATATTGATTACAAGCTGGCCAAGTGCTGTAACCCAATTTTTGGCGATAGCATTTTTGGGTTTGTCACCATTAACGAGGGCATAAAGATACACCGAACCAGCTGCCCCAATGCAGCGCAGCTACACCGAAAGTATGGGTACAGGGTGGTGAATGCTAAGTGGAAGGAGGCTAAGGCCGAAACCTCGTTTCAAACCACCATTAAGGTTGTAGGATTTGATGAGCTGGGAATAGTAAACCGAATTTCGGAGCTTATAAGTAAGGATTTTAAGGTTAATATGCGGTCGTTCTCCATGACCTCCTCCAACGGGATGTTCGAGGGGCGTATTCAGGTTTTTGTGTCGGACACAAAGCATCTGGAAACGCTGCTTTATCGCCTTACCCGAATTAAGGGAGTACAAAAAGCGGTTAGGGTAGGAGGTGAGGTTTAGGTTTGGAGTTGATAGTGGTCAGTATAATCGGTAATCCCTGCCTGCCGTGACGGCAGTCAGGCAGGGGTGGTCGGTGGTAAGTGATCGGTTTTCGGTAAAAATATGGTCTTTCGATATACAACTTTTGACTTTCGGACTTTTTACTTCAGTCTTTCGACTCTCCAACTAAAAACTCCCTGCCATTCATTTCCTACAATTTATTAACTTTGTGGTACTAACTCTCTTTTATGCCCACAGTATGTTAATTACCGTATGTTAATTACCGCTGAGAATATTTTATTAGTTGGTTCGGTGCTACTTTTAATAAGTATTATTCTTATACAGCGCTCCTATAAGTTTGGAGTGCCTACACTAGTGCTATTCTTGGGTATTGGTATGCTAGCCGGAGCCGATGGCATAGTGGGTATCACCTTCGATAACCCTAAGATTGCTCAGTTTATTGGGATAGTGTCGTTAAACTTTATACTATTCTCCGGTGGCCTCGATACCAACTGGTCAACCATAAAGCCTGTGCTTTGGCAAGGTATTTCGCTTTCAACCTTAGGTGTTTTGCTTACCGCAGTAACCACTGGGGTTTTTGTTTGGCTTGTTACTGGATGCACCATTTACGAGGGGATGCTGCTGGGGGCCATTGTGTCCTCAACCGATGCTGCAGCAGTATTCTCCATACTGCGCGGTAAAAGCTTAGCCCTTAAAAGCAAGCTGCGGTCAACGCTTGAGCTCGAGAGCGGTAGTAACGACCCCATGGCCTACGCGCTAACCATCGTGTTTCTAACATTGGTAATGAATCCTGATATGGGGTTGGCGAGCGTTATACCCTTCTTCCTAAAGCAGATGTTGCTAGGGGCTGCAGGAGGAGCAGTTTTTGCTGTGGCCAGCAAGTTTGTAATCAATAGGATTAAACTCGCCTACGAAGGGCTATACCCCGTACTAATGATTGGGTTGATGTTTATAACCTTCTCGTTTACCGATTTTATTGGGGGCAACGGGTTTTTAGCCATATACCTTTGCGCATTGTATTTAGGCAACCAGGAAATTATGCATAAGCGCACCATCATGAAGATGTACGATGGCTTGGCATGGCTCATGCAGATTGTGCTATTCCTTACCCTCGGATTACTGGTTAACCCATCGCAAATTATACCCGTTGTAGGGCTTGGGCTTTTGGTATCAGTATTTCTAATCCTTGTGGCAAGGCCAGTGGCGGTACTCGTGAGCCTATTGCCATTCCGCATGGCTGTGCGTAAAAAGTTTTACATATCATGGGTAGGTTTAAGGGGCGCCGTACCCATTGTGTTTGCTACATACCCTTTAATTGCTGGTATCGATAAGGCGGGAATAATTTTCAATGTGGTATTCTTTGTGGCGTTAACCTCGGTTGTTGTTCAGGGAACCACGCTGTCGACCCTAGCCAAATGGTTCCGTGTGGCACTTCCCGAGAAGCTTAAGCCTCTTGACCCGGTGGAGGTATTCCTGTCGGAGCAGGAGAAAACGGCATACGCCGAGGTTAAAATTCCTGAGGGATCGCATGTAGTAAACAAAAAGATAGTGGATTTGAACTTCCCCAACTCGGCCATTATCGCCATGGTAAAGCGCAGTGGCAAGTACATAATTCCCAACGGCTCCACCGTTATACATGAAGGTGATGTGCTGATTATCCTTTGCAACCAGAACAACGGAATGCAGCAGGTTCAGGCGTGTTTGAACATGAAATTTTAAGTCAAGCAATCTTGTACACTTCTTACTTTTAGCTACATTTGGTATATCAATATTAAAAGATATGGCCAGATCATTTTATACCCATAGGGTAAAGATTTTAGACAAGCCCTTTTATCGTGCCGATGGTTTCTCAACTTCAAGAACAGCTCAGGTAACTCTTCTCGGTAGGGAGGATAAGGTGATAGAGGAGCTTTACCTTGCCATACCAAGCATTGAAGAGATTTATGAAAGCATTGGAAGTAACCAGCCTCTCAATTTAGATGATTGTTATGTACAAGGCTTCTCGCTTACCGCTTGTCGTCGTTACCTGCTCATGGATAAGTTTTCTCAAATTGAATTAATAAGCTTCTCCGCTCAAAATGCCTTCCTATGCTCAGGGTACGATGTCGATTTTTCATACGCTACCATACTGGGTGATTCATTCATGCTATCCAACGCAACCATTGTAGGGACATCGTTTAACTTTTCAGATGCTGTTTTTAAAACCAACCATGCGTGGTTTAACGATATGTTTTTAAAAGTGGATAGGGTGGATATGAATCGTTGTCAGTTCGAGGGTAAGAAGGTTAGCTTTAAGAACACCGCATTTTCACCTGGTTGTAAAGACTTTCAGGACACTGATTTTGGTAATGGTGAGGTGATTTTTACCAACACAGATTTTGGCCACGGGAATGTGTCGTTTGTTAACACTCGTTTTAACGATAGTGACGTTAGCTTTAAAGTTGCCCGCTTTGGCGAAGGTAAAGAAGACTTTCGCTACGCCAAGTTTGGCCATGGTGCTATTTCATTCGATCAGACTGACTTTGGCCCTGGCCGAATAGACTTTAGAAATGTTGAGTTTGGCGATGGGAAAACTAGCTTCAATCGCTGCCAGTTTTCTCAGGGCGAGGTAACCTTCGAGGGCGCCCAACTTAAACAGGGCAAAATCACGTTCCTTAAATCATCATTTGGTGCGCTAAATATTTCGTTTGAATTGTTTGAAGGAAAACAGGCTGATATGACCTTTGAAAAGGTCATCTTTCCCGGAAGCATCAATTTTTCCGATGGGATATTTCGCAAGCTTACCTTTAGTCGATGCCAATTTAACGGTACACTAAATTTGAATGTTGATACCGCTCAGGAGATTGACCTTTGGGGTTGCATTGCCCGCGATATTGTAGATTACTACTCGTTTGGTGAAAGCCCTAACGTAAAGATTTTCAATATCAATGGGCTAAGATTACTTGGCAAGCTTTATATGCAATGGGAGACCAACAATGTGAGGTCGATGATTTATAGCCAAACCAGTACAACTGTCGATGAAAAAGCGTCGCAGTTTAGGGTGTTAAAAGAAAATTTTAATGGTTTGGGGCGATACGAGGATGAGGATAAGGCCTACGTTGAGTATATGCGTTGCGTACAAAAGAATATCCTCAGTAAGGATCTGAATTCATCATGGATTGGTAAAATAATTGCTTACCCAAAATACTACTCCAAAGTGCTAGTATTCGATTGGATGGGACTCTATGCCACTTCACCCGCCCGAGTTATTACAAGTATTTTGGTGGTTCAGGTACTTTTCTCATTCCTTTATTCACTTTTTACAATTCTAGGAATTGGTGATGTGGTTAGTGACCTAAACCCCGAACCGCCACTTTTCTTCAAGTCGCTGTATATCTGTGTTATTACTTTTTTTACTATAGGTTACGGCGAGTTTATTCCTCTAGGTTACTCAAGAGTGCTTAGCGGCCTTTTGGGTTTCATGGGGGTGTTTCTTATGTCGTACTTCACGGTTGCCTTTGTGCGAAAAATACTTAGGTAGCACTAGTTCCCTTTGCGTATCATTAGCAGGGCAAGAATATTGAATATCTCGAGACGACCCAGTAGCATGTTGATGGTTAGCACAAACTTGCCTAACGTAGGAATGGTGGCATAGTTCGACAACGAGCTAACCTCGCCAAAACCTGGCCCAACATTCCCTATGGTTGCAATGGAAGCGCTAAAGGCAGTGTACAAATCCACATCGAGAATTGTAAGGATAGCCGTTGTGGCGAATAGGGTCACAAAATATAGGATGAAAAAGACAAGGGTCATCGTTTCTAGCTGGTTGCTAATAGGCCGGTTATTTATCCTAAGAACTACAATGGCCCTAGGGTGTTGTAGTAGGGTTAGCTGTTTTTTTAACGATTTAAAGAAAAGGTAAACTCTATCAAACTTTAATCCTCCCGATGTTGATCCCACCATGGCGCACTGAATGGTAAAATAGATTAGGATGATGTGTGCAAAGGGCGGCCAGAATGCACTATCGGCGTTGGCAAACCCCGTGGTGGTTCCCAGCGAAATTACCTGAAAGGCACCGTACCTAAGCGATTCCCATAGGTTGTAGATTCCTGATAGGTATAGCTTACCCGAAACAAGGACGATTCCAATTGCTAACACCACAATGAAGGCTCTTACTACGGGTGATTTGAAAATATTTTCCGATTTGAGGGTTAAGGTGTTGTACAAAAGGCCAAAGTGTATCCCCGATAAAACCATAAAAACCATTATGATGATATCTATGGAGGGGCTATTGAATCCAGCAACGCTGAGGTTCTTAGTCGAAAATCCACCAGTAGCTATGGTGGCGAAGGAGTGGTTAATGGCATCAAAAACGCTCATACCTGCTAGGGCGAGCGCTATGGTTTGAGCTAGGGTAAGCCCAACATAAACAATAATGAGCACGTGAATTATTTTCCGGGCCTTGTACCTAAAGTTGAACTTTGAGAGTTCGCTCATTTCGGCATTTAGCAGGGTAAGGCGTGAGCTGGTGGAGTGGGGTAGAATAAGAAGCACAAACATGATTACACCTACACCTCCAATCCAATGGGTAGCCGAGCGCCAAAAGAGGAGCCCTTTGGGGAGCCCCTCGATATTGTTGAGGATGGACGATCCGGTTGTGGTAAACCCCGACACGCTCTCGAACCAGGCGTTGATTAGCGAGAACTCACCACCCCACATAAGGTAAGGGAGCATACCCATCAGGCAGGTGATTACCCAACCCCCAACCACAATTACAAGCCCCTCCGAAAAGCTAATCTCGTCATGGCGTTCAACAAAAATAAATGGGAATACCCCAAATATAATGCAGATTAGCCCGCTGAACAGTAGGGGGATTGAAGAGGTTTCTGAATAAGCAAATGAAATTGCAGCGGAGAGCAAGAGAAATGCCGAGTTGAACAGCAGCACATACCCAATAAACTTGATAATTACCTCTTTTCGCATGCCCTACTTTTTTTGCTCATCATAGAACTTCACCAGCCTTGTAATAAGATTGTTTACCTCAACCTCAATCTTTTTTATTTCATCTTCCGATTTGATGTTTGACCGCAATTGCCTTTCGCGAGGGGTGAATGTTCTTATTGATTCGGATAGCGAGCTAAGCGGCGTGATGTAGTATTTAGATATGAAGAAGCTGAGTAGTAGTGAAAATACCAGTGCTCCCACAATGGCAACAATTCCAGGCATTATGGCTCGGTGCGATTTTTCTTTTAAAATAGTTGCCTCTTCGTGCATGCTGCTTTGGTTAAGGCTCATAAGCTTATCAACGGCATGCTTAACATCAAGGAAACTCTGATAAATTTCGCGATGGTACCACTCCATTCCTCTTCCGTGGTAATTATTGCTAAGGGTGTTGTTTAGCTTGTTGCTAAACTGCTCGTACTTTTCGGAGATAATGCTTATGTAGCTATCCTCGTTGGCCTCGGTAATATTGTTGGTGGCAGTTTCGAGCGCTTGGTCAAATGTTGCCCTTGCAGATGCAATTATCTTACGCCCCTCTTCCTTTTCGCCAAGCAGATATAGTAGTACTCCACTATCGGTTCGCTCTAGCGATTCGAGCATGGTGCGTGTGGCCTCGATGGTTTTGTAGTTGTCTTCAATTAAAGCGTTTACCGAGCGGCTAAGCTTTAAAAATTCAACTACCGAAACTGCACCAGCCACGGTAAGTAGGGCTACTAGCAGCATGAATCCAGCAAGTATTTTCAGCTTAAGGCTATTTTTCATGGTTAGGTAATTGTGTTGGGGGTATAGACAAAACTATTGCGCAAAGTTAAGTGACTAACCTAATCATTGTTCTTGCCTCGTTGTTTTTTTTTTAATTATTTACAAGGACTTCTCGTTTAGGTAGATAGGTACGAATATTAAAGGTAGTGCATTAGCCTTATGAACACCTCTTTTTGACCCTACTCGTGGTGTGACAATATTAAAATGGATTTTCCTAAATAAGGTAGTTCAATCAACCCATTTGCCTGCCTTTAGCAGCCTGCCAAGTCTATAATTCAATTACCATCCGCATAGTAGTAAGTCGATACATTGTAGCATTAAGCTTTCGCTTCACCTTCTGTGCCTTTGCTTTCCTTTTTACTTTTGATGTACTCGCTGGGTTTTACTCCAAAAAAGCTGTGGAAGCTGCGCGAGAAGTGGGAGAGGGAGGTAAAACCCGTTTCGAAGGCTATCTCTTTAATTGTACCTGAGCTACCCTCAATTAGCTGTGCAGCCTTTTGTAATCTGATTTTGCGAACAAAATCGCTGGGCGATTGCCCCGTTATCTTCTTCATCTTTCGGAAAAGGTGTACCCTACTCATCCCTACCGCATTGCTGAGGAACTCTGCTGATAGCTCGGGGTTTGATACCTGCTCATCAATAATTGCCATAATGCGCTCCATCAATTTCTGATCGGCCGATGAAACCTTAACGTTTGGAGCATTAATGTTTCCTCCTGGGCTGTAGCTTATCTTAAGCCGTTCCCGGTTGGCTATTAGGTTTTTAATGTTTTTTGCTAGAATATCGGCGCTGAATGGCTTGATAAGGTAAGCATCAGCACCTATCTCCAGGCCCTCGGCCATATCTTCCTCCTGCGATTTTGCCGTAAGCAGGATAACCGGAAGGTGAGAGGTTTCTGGGTTCGACTTCAGCCGTTTGCATAGCGTTATGCCATCCATCACGGGCATCATCACATCGCTAACTATAAGGTTTGGCATTTCTTGAAGAGCTTTCTCGTATGCTTCTTTTCCGTTGGTTGAGGTGGTAATATGGTAACATCCTTCCAATTCATCTTTTATGTATTCAAGCATTTGAGGATCATCGTCAACCACTAGTATTTTTGCCTTTGGCTTTCGTTTCGATTTGGCATCAACACTCTTCTCATCCTGCTGTTCGTTAGGTTCAAGGTATTCGAGGCTTTTAATATCCTCAGCGGTTAGCCCCGGGTGCTCGTCTGTGCTAGCAATTTCAACTTCGGTTACGTGAGCATTACCAAGCCTAACCATGATATGGAAAATACTGCCCGACATATCGGTTCTATTCTCTGCAAATATTTTTCCCTGTTGAAGTTCTATTAGCGACCTTGATAGGTGAAGGCCAATACCCGTTCCAGTTTTCGATGACTGTTCATCTACTTGGTAAAACCGATCAAATATTCTATTTAGCTTATCTTCAGCAATTCCTGGCCCTGTGTCGGCCACAGTAATTTGTGCGAACCTAACGTTTGGATCCTCGGTGGGGAGGATTACATTTGTTTTTATTCCAATTTCGACCACCCCATTGTTTGGTGTGTATTTAAAGGCATTGGAAAGAACGTTGAAAAGCACCTTGTCAAAATTGTTCGGGTCAACCCATACCATCAGCTCGTTTAATGTTCGGTCGAAAGTGAACTTGATATTCTTCTTCTCCGCCACGTAATCGAAATTTTGCATAATATCTGCAATAAAGCCAATAAGGTCGGTTTGAGAATACTTAACCACCACCTGCCCCCTGTCTATTTTGCGGATATCGAGCAGCTGGTTAACCAAGCGCATGAGCCTATGGGTATTCTTATTCATCATCACGAAGCTCTTGGCCAGCTTCGGATCCTTGTTCTCAGTCATTAACTTCTCTAGAGGGCCAGCAATAAGCGTGAGGGGCGTTCTTATTTCATGCGAGATATTGGTGAAGAACTGTAGCTTTGCTTCGTTGAGCTTTTCATGTTGCTCATGCTGAATTACCTCATGTCGATGTCGAATAATCCCACGTACATAAAGGTACACGAAGTAGGCTAGCAAGAGTCCAAAAGAGTAGTATATGGCCTTAAACCACCAGGTTGACCACCAAGGTGGGGTGATGATCACCAATAGCCTTCGCGTATCGGAGAAATTATCGTTATCGGTGGCACGTATTTCAAAAGCGTAGTTGCCGGGCTCAAGGTTTGTGTAGGTAGCCCTGCGGTTCAGCACCCCTGTAGTGTTCCAGCCCTTGTCGAAACCTAAGAGCCTATACTGATACGATATCCGTTCTGGGTTATTAAAGCCAATGGTTGAGAACTCAAGGCTAAAGTTTTTATGGTGCCACTCAAGTTTAAGGCTATCGGTGTTGTCAATGGTTTTTCGGAGGATTACTTTACCGTCAAATTTCTCATTAATATGCACCGATCGGTTGTGTAGGATTAAATCGGTGAAGTAGACCTCAGGAATATACTGATCTCGGATTATGTGCTCTGGCGTAAACCAGGTGATACCGTTAATCCCGCCAAAAAAGAATTCACCGTTTCTGGTTTTTAGCGCCGAGTTTCTGCGGAACTCATTCCCCTGCAGCCCATCATGCACGTAGTAGTTTTTAAAAGTCTCGTCGGGGGTTGAGAAGCATGAAATTCCATGGTGAGTCGATACCCAAAGCTGCTCATTGCTGTCCTCAAGAATTGCACAAATAACGTTGTTGCTGAGCCCATCATCGGTTGTGAAGACCCTCGATGTATCGGTGCGCTTGTCGTAGCGTACCAAACCATCGTTGGTTCCAATCCATATATTCTTTTTAGAGTCTTCTGTTATATTGTAAATTATATTATTAGGAAGAAATCCATTGGCTTCGCTAAGGGTTCTAAATGTTTGGTTTTCGGGGTTGTATACGCTAAGCCTATTGTATGTTCCCATCCAAATTAACCCTTCGCTATCGCAAAAAATGGTATTTACCCAGTTATTGCAAAGGCTGTTCTGGGGCTGTAGTGCATTATTGGTAAATCTAGTGAATACACCTGTTTGTGGATTTAGCATATTGGCACCTCCGCCGCTAGTTCCAATCCATAGGTTTCCCTTGTTGTCCTGGGCGATGAAGTTTACCTTATCGTTTGAGAGGGTGTTCTCATCCAGCTGGTTATGGTTGTAGTGTTTGATTCGATTTGATCTGGGATCAAACATGAAGAATCCATCCAAGGCTGTTCCCACCCACACCTTATTCTCATTATCTATAAAGATTGATGTTATGGCGTTTGACGATACCTGATTGTTACTCCTCGAGTGTAATACCTTATCTATTCGATTCGTTGTAATATTAAAAGAGTATATACCGTCGGAGTCGGTTCCAATCCAAATTTCACCACCTCGATCTTCGGCTAGGGTTGTTATGCATCCCGACCCCAGGTCTTGGTTGCCTGGTTGTTGGTAGGTTATACTGTTAAAATGGTTAGGCTTTCCGGGGATAAGGACAACCCCCTTGTGGTAAACTCCTAGCCACAAATTTCCTTCGTGATCCTCGGTAATGGAGTGAATTTTTGATTTGCTAATATCAAACTTGGTAAGGGTAACCTGTTGGGGGGCGAGTACGCTTGTTTCGTTATTCATAGCCCAAAGGCCAAGCCCATCGGTACCAACCCATAGGGTGTTTTTGCTGTCTAGGAATAAGCTGCGGATTGGTAGCGTAGTTTTATCGCCTATGGAGGTGGGTACAATATGAAACGAACTATCCGTTTCTGCAAAGCGGTTTACACCTCCATTTATGGTGCCAACCAGAATATTTCCATTCATATCCTCAGCAATAGATGTGATGTAGTTGCTGCTAAGGCTTTTCCCGTTATCTGCCTTGCGTTGAAACTGCGATAGCTTGTTCGATTTGGTGTCGAAAAGATTTAACCCCTCATTCTCGGTTCCAATCCAAAGTCTTTCCTGCGAATCTAAGTATAGGCATTGCAGAAACTCGCTGCTAAGTTGTAATGTTAATTCAATGTTGGTGTATCCAATGTTTGATTCTGGCTTAACTACAGCCAGCCCTTGTCCTGAGGTGGCTACTATAATATCTCCATTGTTTGCCTGTACTATGGATGTTACGTGTGGCCTAAGTCGTAACGTATCGCGATATAAAACAACCTCTTTAAAAGCACCACTTTGTGGTTTGTATACCATAAGGCTGTTAATACACCCAATCCATAGGTTGCCGGTATTGTCCCTGTATAGTGTTCGGACAAAATTGCTAGTAATAGAAGTGGTGTCGTTGGGTTGGTTTCGGTAGTTAATAAACTTAAGCCCATCGAATCGGTTAAGCCCATCCTCAGTCGAAATCCAAATAAAACCCTTATCATCCTGCGCAATGCTGGTAATCATACTGTTCGAAAGATCGCGATCGGAGGTGTAATGCTTAACCGGTTGCCCATTTAGGCAAAGTACAATAACTAGGCAAAGGTTAAGTATAACAAATCGTAACATTAAGCTAAGTTTTTATGCATGGAAACGATTGCGCTTTTCCAGATGCAATATATGAATAATTAGCTTAGATTTAACAAATGCAACCAGCGGTAAAGCATATGTAACGAAAGTGCAACTCGTGTAACGAAATTACAACTCTGTGTAACCACATTTTGGTAACCCATAGAGGTAAGGGTGTATTTTTATAAGCGTTAAAAGATCCTAAAAAATTTTAAAATTTGTTTAACCTAAAAATGCTTAAGATGAAATTACTACACCTTATTAAAAGGGCGATAGGATTAACACTCTTTGCGCTTCTTTTTTCTGGGTTTAGCTTATGGGCACAAAACATAAGTATCCAGGGAAATGTGAAAGACGAAACGGGAGAGAACCTTCCCGGTGTGAATATTTTCATTATGGGAACTCAGATAGGCGTAGTTACCGATGAAAATGGTAATTACACCATTGAGGCACCAGAAACAGGTGTGCTTGTGTTCTCATTCGTCGGCTACAAGAGCCAGAGTATTCCTATTCAAGGCCAGAATGTAATCAACGTAGTTCTCGGCGAGGATGTTGTAGGTCTCGATGAGATTGTTGTGGTTGGTTACGGTTTTCAAAAGAAAAGCGACATTACCGGATCGATTACATCGGTAGATGTGTCGAAAATCCGCGATGTGCCTTCACCTAGCATTATGCGAGCGCTTCAGGGAAAAGCGGCAGGTCTCGAGATACAAAACCTGTCAACCCGCCCTGGAGGTAGCACCCAAATTCGTATTCGGGGTAACCGCTCGCTGTCGGCTTCCAACGAACCCCTTATTGTAGTAGATGGTATTCCTTTTGGCGGTACCCTCAACGACATTAGCTTGGACGATATCCAGTCCATTGAGGTTCTTAAGGATGCATCGGCCACAGTGATTTATGGTTCGCGCGGATCGAATGGTGTTATCATTATCACTACTAAGCGGGGGGCTATTGGCGACCTAAGAATATCGTACAACGGCTATCAAGGTATTACCAATGTAACGCGTAAGTACGAGGTATATAATGCTGAAGAGTTTGTAAGGCTCCGTTCGGCAGCAGGATACACCAACTACTTACCCACCGAGAAGGAGTCGTTACTTTTGGGCCGCGAAACCGATTGGCAAGATTTGATATACCAAACCGGTATGAGCTCAAACCATGAAATTTCCTTGTCGGCTGGTACCGAAAGAACCCAGTACGCTTTCTCTGGTGGATATTTTAGCGAGACTGGTGTTCTTCCCGAGATGGGCTTTACCCGTTACAGCATGCGTGTAGCCGTAGACCAATCTATCGGTAGGCGTATCCGTGTGGGGTTCACCTCGCTAAACTCAGCCAGCATCACCGATGGTCAATCGGCAAACCCTATGTGGGCTTTGGTTTCGCTATCGCCTCTATCCACACCCTATAATATGGATGGAACCGTGAACGAGCAACCCGGCTACGATACCGAAGAAACCTATAACCCACTTACGCTGAAAGATCACGAACGTTGGAAAGAGCAAAACCGCAGATATGCATCGTTTAACATGCTATATGGTGAGGTTACTATTATCGAAGGGCTTAAAAACAGGGTTAACCTTGGTTTGGATATCAGCGACGATAAGTACAATAACTTCTACGGTAGCAATACACCCTTTAGGGATGGGAAGTTAAACTCTGCTCAGATAAAAAATAGCGATAATTTTTCGTACACCTTAGAGAATCTTTTAACCTACGATAAGGAGTTTGGCATGCATAGGCTAAATGTTACTGCAATGGGTAGTATACAGGAGTCTACCACTATAAGTAGCCGTATGGATGCCTCCAACGTTCCGGTGAACTATCTGCAGTATTATAACTTTAGCCGTGCTGAGGATGTGTTTGCTCCTGAGAATGATAACAACTACACAGCTTGGGCGCTTGCCTCTGTAATGGCTAGGGTAAACTATGTGTACGACGACAGGTACATGCTAACCGTTACTGGCCGTGCCGATGGATCGTCGCGACTTGCTGCTGGTAATAAGTGGCACTCGTACCCTGCGTTAGCCGTAGGTTGGAATATTATGAACGAGTCGTTCCTTAGAGATGTTAGCGCCATATCAAACCTGAAGCTTCGCTTGGGTTATGGACAAACATCTAACACGGCAATTAATCCCTACAGCACTCTAGGGGGGTTAAGTGGTTCGTTCTACAACTTTGGCGATGCCGGTGTTAGGGGCTATTACGTGTCGAGTCTTCCAAACTTCGACCTAAGCTGGGAGTTCACCAATACGATAAATGCTGGTTTAGACTTTGGCTTCCTTAAGGGAAGAATCACTGGCTCGGTTGATGCCTACATGCAGGAAACCAATAATATTCTGCTACAGAAAGAGCTTCCTGCATCGCAGGGTGTTCCCGGAGCTTACTACGAGAACGTTGGTAAAACCGAGAACCGAGGACTTGAACTTATACTAAACGGAGTAGTTATTTCTCCTTCATCAAAAGATGGATTTGCTTGGGAGTTGAATACAAACCTTTTCCTAAACCGCGAAAAGATTGTAGAATTACAAGACCCAAGTATTACCCGCGATGTGGGTAACGGTTGGTTTGTAGGGTATCCTTCGAGCGCAATATACGACTATGTTAAGCTGGGCATATGGCAGCTCGACGAGGCCGATGAGGCTGCTCTTTACGGTGCAAAACCTGGCGATATTAAGCTGGAAGATTTTGCTGGCGGTGGCGTAAATGGTGATGAGCCCGATGGGGTTATCACAGCCGATGACCGTCGGGTGCTTGGTTCAGCACAACCCGATTTTCAGGGTGGTTTCACCTCGACATTCAGATATAAAGGGTTCGACCTTTCGGTAGTAACCTACTTCCGTGTTGGTGGTATGATTGTTAGCGCTTTGCATATGCCTACCGACTACGTTAACCGTTTGGCCGGAAGGCACAACGGTATTAAGGTTGACTACTGGACCCCCGACAACCCTACCAACGATATGCCACAACCCAATGCGACCATAGATGCTTCAAGAACCCACGTACTTGGATACTTTGATGGTACCTTCTTTAAGATCAGGAGTATCAACTTGGGATACGATCTTAACTCAAAGCATCTAGCGTTTTTGGGTGGAAACTCTTCGCTACGTATTTTCACAAGTATTAGCGATCCTTTCATATTCTTCTCACCATACGTTAAGGCAGGTGGTGTTGATCCAGAACCAAATGCTGTTAATCATGAAACAATTTCTGGTGGCGAGGGTGTACCCCAACGAGCTCTTAAGATTAAGCTCGATACGCCTCCAACCAGGAGAATTGTTTTGGGTGTAAACTTTAAATTTTAAAAAGGCTTGAAAATGAAAAGAATTGCATATCTCGCCCTAGTATTGGTTTTTACTTCAATCTCATCATGTACCGATTTTCTTGAAGAAGAACCGAAATCGCTGCTAACCGCTAAGTACCTCGAAACGCCAAGCGGTGTTTGGTCAGCATTGTATTCTACTTACTCCGATTTGCGTTACTTCTACGGTGGCGAAAGTGCTTTGAGCATGACCGTAGCAGGAACCGACGAGTTTCAGAAAGGCCCCGATGGAAGCGAAGAGTTGAACTTGTATAGCAACTCAGGTTTGCTTACCAATGGGCAGGTTAGTAGTACCTGGAACTGGGGGTATACCGCTATAAACTCTGCAAATGCTGTGCTTGAGTATGCCCACTCATCGGGAATGCCCGAAGAGGATGCCGATTTGTGCGTAGCCGAAGCAAAATACCTGAGAGCCCTTTGGTACTTTCTGCTGGTGCAGATGTATGGTGATCTTCCGCTCAACCTTGAGTTTATTACAGAACCATCTACCGAGGCCTATAGAACTCCGGCAGCAGAGGTTTACCAAGCTATTGTTACCGACCTAAAGGAGGCCATTGATGATTTACCCAATATTGCTCCCCAGCCAGGTCGTGCAACAGCAGCGGCTGCGCATCATTTGCTCGCTAAGGTTTATTTAGCTAAAGCAACGCACGCAACAGCGAAGGAGGATGACGATTATCAGAATGCATTCAATCATTCTACACATCTTATCGATAATGCAGGTGCTTACGGCCTTGCTTTGCTTAAGGATTTTGCCGATGTACATACCCCACGTAATGAGCATAGCAGTGAGATTCTATTCACCGTAGAGCGCAATACCGATATAGTGTATAACGACCTTGATCCTGACGCTAACGGAAACAAGAACAATCGAAGCAGCTTCTTCTTCAGGCCAAACTACTCAGCAATAGTGAAGGGGCTTATACGCGATATTCCCAACGGACGCCCCTGGCACAGGGTAAGGCCAACTAATTATCTGCTCGAAGTAGTATTCCAGAATCGCGATGATGATACGCGTTACCATAAGACCTTCCAAACCGTTTGGTTGGTTAACGATCCCGATAATGTTGAAACTCCCGGTTTTGTGGCTGGCGATACCGCTATTTGGCTACCCGGCTCCGAGAACCATCCACCAGCACGCGCGCTAAGGATATTTAAACCTTCGGAGTATTACGATAATGTGAGCTTGTCAACAGGCGAAAAGCAAACGCTGTCCATCTATCCATCGTTGAAGAAGTACGATGATATCGACAGGCCAACTGTTGCTGATGCATCGGTTCGTCCATTCATCGTGTTTAAGTTCTCCGAAACATATCTTATTGCTGCCGAGGCTGCAATGTATCTGAATCGTCCGGGTGAGGCTCGTGACTTTGTAAATGTAGTAAGGGCACGCGCTGGTTTCAATGCGAATCGTTCCGATGCTGCCAACGCTGCAGCCATCAGCCGCCTAACCAGCACTACTCCATCTCTAGCCGATTTTGACGAGGGAATCAACTTCCTGCTTGAGGAGCGAAGTCGTGAACTTTGTGGAGAGTACATGCGTTGGTTCGACCTTGCGCGCACTCGGAACTCAAGTGGCGAGTCAATGCTTTACTATCGCTTAACTACCTTAACCCCTGATATTCCTTGTAAGAATACTATTCAGAAGCATCATATTCTGAGGCCAGTTCCTCAAGACTCTCAGATAGACCTTACCACAAATGAATTCCCACAGAATCCAGGGTATGGCTCATAGTTGGAACTAATAAAATGTTAACAGTTATGAAAAAGACAAAAATATTTCGAACACTAATCCTTCTACTGGCGGCACTACCCATACTGTTTGTTGGGTGCGAGGAGCAGGATACCTATATGGAGCCGGGTGTTGTCGACATGAATGATAGAATCACCAGTATTGACAAGGATATTGCTCAGCCTGGCGACATCGTTACTTTAACCGGAACGAATCTCGATAAGGTGTACATGATCATGCTAAATACCGAGAATGTTCCCGTATCGTTTGAGGCAACTGCCACTGAACTTAAGATGGTTGTTCCTGGAACATCGCCCCTTGGCGATGTGATTACAATTAACATATTCTTCTCAGGTAAGGGGTTAGCCCAGCGGGTTATTCGGATTATATCACCCCCTGTAATTTTAGATTTTAGCCCATCGGCTGCTCAGCCCGGCGAGGTGATCACCCTTTACGGCCGCGAGCTATATCTTTCCCAAGAAATTTTTGTCGATGATTTTGAGGTTGATAATGCTACTGTTGAGATTGTAGATGATCGAATTCTTAAATTCAAGATGCCAGTGGGTTCAACAGGCGGTACTATAAAACTTGTTACCGAAACGGGTGGCGAGTCGTTTAGCCCAAGAGAATTAGCTTTGGGTAAAGAGATATTGGTGAACAATTTCGATGCACCAAGTAACTATTACTCAAGTCTAAGCGCCAATGGAAACCTTAAGGATCCACAGGAGTTGATGGGCGATTTCCCCATGAACAAGTACATGATGCTTACCATTACCGATGCCGGAACGGGTTGGGGCGGTAACGTTGACTTCTTCCTACAGAACCTACCTGTTGAGGATAACTCAAAAATCTCGCTGTCGGTTGACATAAAGATGTCCAAGGCCATGGATGTGAATATTATGGTACAGGGGCCTGCAAATGTTTACGGAAAAACACTTCCGCTAACAACCGAATGGCAAACCATTGTACTTCCATTCAGCGAGATGGGCACCGGTTATGGTGGTGGCGATCCCATTGGCCAGGTTGAACCATTTAACACGCTTACCGCGGTTAAATTACAACCACCTGCTCAGGCAGCCAACGGTAATTTTGGGGAAACCATCTCCATCGATAACATCAAGTTTATTATTGAAAATTAATAAAACTCTAAACGGATGAAAGCATTTAAATATATCAAGATTCCTACCCTTATTGTTGCTGCCTTTCTGATGGCCGTTACGATAAGCTGCGAGGAGAGTGGCCCCCTTAGCATTGATCCGGTAGAGGTTAACCAACCCTTTACTTTTCAACCCGATCATGGCTATCCTGGGCAAATCATAAAAATCACTGGTACAAGCCTAAACGATGTGCAAAAGGTTTCGTTTGCCAATACCGAGGCTACCATTAAAGGAAAATCCGACCAGGAAATTACTGTTGAAGTACCTGTTGGTGCTATTAGCGGGCAAATTAAGCTGGTTAAGGCTAAGTCGGTTATTACTTCGGTTGATATGTTTACCGTTGATTTAACCCCTATACCCTCAATCATCGAATTTACACCTGCCGTTGCAAGCAGTGGCGTTGAGATTACCATTACAGGTAATCTGTTCACCGAGGTTGATTCGGTTTACATTGGCGACCTCAAGGCAGAGATTTTGGACGTGGTTGACGATAACACCATGCAGATTGAGACTCCTGATGGTTTGCAAACAGGTTACATTAAATTGTACTATGTATACATGACCAGCTACGGAATCGAGAAGGTAGGCGAATCGCTTAGCGCAACTCAGCTATCGTTAGCTTTGCCCGAGATTACCTCAATTACACCCAATATCTCATCCATAGATGTGGGCGATGAGCTTACCATCGAGGGAACGATGATGGATGAGGTTACAAAGGTTGAGTTTGGGTCGGTTGAGGCTACCTTCAATATTGTTAGCGCAACTGAGCTTAAAACAGTTGTACCCGCTGGCGCCACTACTGGAAAGATTATCCTTACTGTCCCCGATGGAACTATGGAGAGTAGTGGTAACTTCTCGGTTAATCTGCCAACCATTTCTAGTTTTACTCCTACTAGTGGCCCCGATGCCTTAACTCGCATTATCACCATTACAGGTACCAAACTCAACCTGGTTGAGACGGTTACCGTTGGCGAAACGGATGCCACAATCGAAGTGCAGTCGGCCACAGTGCTATCGGTTTCTGTTGTGGGCTCGGCTACTGGTCAAATTGGCTTGCATACGCCAAATGGATCGGTTTATACTGCAGGTAGTTTTGTGCTCTCAGGCGATTTCTGGGTAAACGACTGGGATACCACCTTCGAAACCGTTCGCTTCTCGCATTTTGCTAACAATAACCTTGGCTCTTTTGCCGATGCTGTTGTAGATGATAGTGGCAATAATTATGCTGAGTTGACTATGGGTAACTTCACTAGTGGTAACTCTTTCTACCTATGGGGACCCGATGTGGGTGAGGATCGATTCTCGCTATACACATCAAGCCCTGAGGGAGTTTTCTTCGAGTTTAAGCTTAAGGTAACCGATATCGATGAGCACATACTACAGGATGACGATACCTTTAAGTTCAAAATATTCCTAATGGATGCGAAAGGATGGGGTGCTAGTGGTGAATATGCCTATGGCTATAATGGACCAACTTCGTATGTTGGAACCGATGGCGAATGGTATTCTTTTAAAATGGCGCTTACAGATTTCCAAGCCTCTAACAACAATGGAATGTATACTGCCGATCAACCATCGGAAGGCGATCTCCGCCCCGATGCATTTGTTCACCCCAATAGCCTTCGTATTATCACGTTCGTATTTGGGTTCGATGGACCTGAAGGAACAACCGGTAATGCAGTTGTTGGTCTCGATGATGTTAAGTTTGTGATTGAATAGTTAGTTCATGTGGTATGTCCGTGGGATGGGCCCACGGACATACTTTTGAAGATGGCACTGCCTTATTTAAAATCTGATAAATGAAGCGATTTACCATACTCTTTTTGTTGATCCCTTTGGGTGCATTTTATGCCTGCGACAAGAACGGTGATGATCCCGATGATACAGTAACTAAAAAGCGTCCACGAAGCATCGAGGAGTATAACCTTACTAGCGAAGGGCTTAAGGACTACTATACGGCTGATGATTTTTTTGAAATAGGCGTAGCCATTGAGCCATCATCTGTCGATAATCAGGTTGAGGCCAGTTTAATGAAACGGCATTTTAGCAGTATTACTGCCGAGAATGTGATGAAGTGGTCATCCTTACAGCCTGCCGAGGGGACATTTCGTTTTACCAATGCAGATAAGATTGTAGACTTTGCCATGGATAACGAGATGAAGGTACGAGGGCATACCCTTGTGTGGCATAGCCAATGTCCCGATTGGGTTTTTGAAGATAACGGGGCTGTGGCAAGCAAGGAGTTGGTGTTAGAGCGTATGCGAACTCATATCACCGAGGTGATGACCCGTTACAAGGGGAAGGTGTATGCCTGGGATGTGGTGAACGAGGTGATTGACGATGGTAGTAGTACCTACCGATCGAGCAAATGGTATGGCATATGTGGCGAGGACTTTATCTTCGAAGCATTTAGAACGGCTCGAGAGGTGGACCCCGATGCCAAGCTATTTTACAACGACTATTCAGCAACAAACCCTACAAAACGAGAGAAGATTTACACCTTGTTAAGCCGATTGAAAGCCGAAGGCTTGGTTGATGGTATGGGGTTGCAAGGGCATTGGAATATCAATGCCCCGGCTAGCGAAATTATAATTGATGCTCTCAATCGATATGCATCACTTGGAATTGAACTTCACATTACAGAGCTTGATGTGTCAGTCTATCCAAATAACTCCGACCCTCAAGTAGACTATACTCTTCAGATCGAGCAAAGTCTGCAGATTAGCTATGCACGTATTTTCAATCTTTTTAGGCTTCACAAGGACAAGATTACAAATGTTACCTTTTGGGGTTTAGCCGATCATCACTCTTGGCTCAATGGCTGGCCAGTGGCAGGGCGAAATAATTACCCTTTGCTTTTCGATAGGCAGTACAACCCAAAGGCAGCATATTTTTCGGTGATTGATTTTTAGAGGTTGACATTGATTGGAAAGGGTATTCAAGTGTAAACTTCACCTTGCACACTGTGGTGCTATACCCTTTTTTTACTAGGTGTAACGTGGCTGTATAGCCATCTTATCCTAGTGCTAAAACTGAATATTCATGAAATTACATATACAAACCAAGGTTGGTAGTGTCATCCTTTTTTTCAACAGTAAAATTTTGGCGATACTACTTACAGCCTTCCTGCTACATAGTTACCAACTTGCTTCGCAAGGGGTGCTAACCACAATGCCTGCCGATTATGTGTCGACAGGTTATGTCGAGGGTGGCTTTACTCTATCCAATGGTAAGCAAATTGTACCCCTAATGCTGAGTGAAGATGAATTTCCCGGTGTTATTCGTGTGGCCCGTATGGTTCAGGATGATCTTTTTAATGTAACATCCTTACGCCCCGATCTCACTGTTGGTGAAATCCCCTCTCAAAATGCGGTAATTGTTGGCACGCTTGGAAATAGCACACTTATCGATTTGCTTGTAGAGCAGGGAAAAGTAGATGTGTCTGGTCTAGTAGGGAAAAGGGAAATTTCTCTAACCCAGGTGATAAATGAACCGTTACCCGGTGTCGATAATGCACTGGTAATCATTGGTAGCGATAAGCGCGGAACAATATATGGGCTTTTCGATCTCTCGCGCAATTGTGGCATATCGCCATGGTACTGGTGGGCCGATGTGCCAATCAGTAAAAATGCCACGCTTTACATAAAGGATGGACAGTATATAACCACTGAGCCAAAGGTAACCTACCGAGGAATTTTCCTAAACGATGAGGCTCCAGCCCTTACAGGATGGGGAAGGGCTGTTTTTGGTGGTTTCAATCATAAATTCTACGAGAAGGTATTTGAGGTTATTCTCAGGCTAAAGGGCAACTTCCTTTGGCCAGCTATGTGGGGTAGCGCCTTCTTCGATGATGATCCACTGAATGGGCCACTTGCCGACGAGATGGGGATTGTTATTGGTACATCGCACCATGAGCCTATGGGGCGTGCCCATGATGAGTGGCGACGATACGGAACGGGCAACTGGGATTACACCAAAAACAAGAAGAACCTGAGAGAGTTTTGGCGCGATGGAATGGAGAGAATGAAGGATTACGAAACCCTTGTGACCATTGGAATGCGTGGCGATGGCGATGAGCCAATGACCGAGAAGGCAAATATAGCCCTGCTGGAAAGGATAGTGAAAGATCAACGGGATATAATTTCGAAAGTAACCCGCAAAAAGACCCAAGATACGCCTCAGGTGTGGGCATTGTACAAGGAGGTGCAGGATTACTACGATAACGGAATGCGCGTACCCGATGATGTTACCCTGTTGCTTTGCGACGATAATTGGGGTAATGTGCGTAAGCTGCCGTCTCCCAATGAGCCGGAACGTAAGGGGGGATATGGTATGTATTATCATTTCGATTATGTAGGTGGCCCCCGAAACTACAAGTGGATAAATGTAAGCCAGGTGCCCCGTATTTGGGAACAGATGAACCTAGCATGGGAACACGGTGTGGATCGGATTTGGGTAGTTAATGTGGGCGATTTAAAACCCATGGAGTACCCCATTACATTTTTCCTCGATATGGCATGGGATCCCGATGCTTTTAATGCGAATAATCTTTTTGAGCATACCGTTGAGTTTTGCCGTGAGCAGTTTGGCGGAAATTTTGCGCAGGAGGCAGCTCACCTTATAAACCTATACACCAAGTATAACCGCAGGGTGACTCCCGAACTGCTCGATCACAATACTTACAGCCTCGAGAACTACAACGAGTTCGAGCGGGTTACCAATGAGTACAAAGAGCTGCTGCTCGATGCCTTTAAGCTATACTACCTAATGCCTGCCGAGTATCGCGATGCGTACGATCAGCTGGTGCTATTCCCTATCCATGGTATGGCAAACCTATACGAGATGTACTACGCCGTGGCAATGAACCATAGGCTAGCAGAACAGAATGATCCCGAGGCCAATCGTTGGGCCGATATTGTACAGCAATGCTACGACAAAGATTCACTGCTTACCATCCATTACAACCAGGTAATAGCCAATGGTAAATGGCCGCACATGATGGATCAAATTCGCATAGGGTACACCTACTGGCAGCAACCCGATAAGCGAGTAATGCCAATGGTTAAACGTGTAACTAGGCCTGAGTATACACGTGAAGATTTCGTATACATCGAAGGTGATGGCTATGTAGCCATCGAAGCCAAAAGATTCAACAGGGCTAGCAAGAACTCAAATTTTGAGTGGAAGGTAATACCCGATTTGAGCAAGACTCTCTCGGGAATAACAACCTTTCACGTAAACGAGTATCCTGCTCCAAATGATATGGTTTACGTTGAGTACGATATCAACTTTAACTCTACAGGCGAGTTTGAAGTGCATGTATTGGTGTCGCCAACTCTTAACTTTAACTCAAATAAGGGTTTACGCTATGCCGTTTCAATTAACGGGGGTGAGGAGAATATTGTCAATTTTAACAAATCCTATACTGTGAGTGAGATGGAGCATTGGCAAGCCAATAGCATCAATCATACCATCTCAAAGCTTACCATTAGCGAACAAGGAATTAGTACGCTTCGGTTTCGGGTACTGGAACCTGGTATAGTACTTCAGAAAATTATGATTGATACTGGTGATCTAAAGGATTCATACCTTGGAGCACCCGAAAGTAAAAGGATGCATCGCGAAAAACTAAATAATTAGCAACCACCTAAATGAGGCTTACAATTCCATATCGCTTTTTAACCATAATTGGAGTTGGGTTACTTTTGCTAAGCTCGTGTGGTCAGCAAAAGCTTGATTTCCCAAAGGGGTTTACCCCCAAGGAAACGGGAAACTTGCTTGCCCATCGATTTTTGCAGTCCGATCATCAGTTCTATGGCGATAATGGTATTCATTACGCTGAGGTATGCACGTGGATTGGTGCGCTAAAGTATGCTCAGCAAGTCGACGATTCAGCATTGCTGGATGGTTTAATCCAAAGGTTTGAGCCTTTCTTCACCACTCGCAAGGGGTTACTTCCGCCAACAAACCATGTCGATTTCAACGTGTTTGGCAGTTTAGCCCTTGAGCTGTACCTTGCTACTGGCGATAACCGTTTTCTAGAGCTTGGCCTTCACTACGCCAATGCCCAGTGGGAGTTACCCAATAACCCCAGCGAGGTTTGTATCGATTTTGCAGCCCAGGGCCTATCATGGCAAACTAGGTACTGGATTGATGATATGTTTATGGTTACCCTGTTACAATCGCAGGCGTATTTAGCCACTGGCAATAGGATGTATATCGATAGGGCAGCACACCAAATGGTTGCATACCTCGATAGCCTACAAAGGCCCAATGGCCTTTTTTTCCATTCGCCCAACGCACCATTCTACTGGGGCCGAGGGAATGGATGGATGGCAGCGGGGATGACATTTCTGCTTAAGAGCCTGCCCGCTGATAATCCTCATCGGGAGCGTATACTGGCGTCGTACCGCCTAATGATGAGTAGCCTTAAGCAGTATCAGCTTAAGAATGGTATGTGGTCTCAGCTTATCGACCAGCCCACTTCATGGGCTGAAACATCATGCACTGCTATGTTTACTTTCTCAATAGTTTCTGGTTTAGGTTTAGGCTGGATAGAGCGAGGGGATTATGCCGACGTTGCCCACAAAGCATGGTTGGCACTAATCCCCTTTATCAACTCCAAAGGCGATGTGAGAGAAGTTTGCATAGGTACAGGAATTGGTAACGATATAAAGCATTATCTCGATAGGCCAAGGATTACCGGTGATTTTCATGGCCAGGCACCCGTGCTTTGGAGCGCTTGGGCTTGGCTTGAGAATTACGACAAGCTAATGAAGAGTTAGGTATGGTGAGGTTCAGATAATACATGATATTATGATAAGATATTCAATATTTATAATTCTTTTATTTGCCACTACCCACATAATTGCTGAGGATGGTAGCAGGCTTTGGCTAAGATACGAAGCGTTGCCCGAGTCGCAAGTGAATGAGTTGAACAAGAGAGTGATATCAATAACTGCTGACACCAAGATATCGACCATTGTCTTGGCTGCCAAGGAGATACAGGCTGCATTCCAAGGTTTTAACGCTGGCTCGTTGACAATCTCCTCATCAATAAATGATCGATCTGTTGTTCTGATTACTGAAGGCACTATCCATTCCAAACGGCTAGGTTTAGATAAGGAGCTGAAAACCCTACATAGCGATGGATTTATTATTCGCTCGGTTACAGATGGGCGAAGGGAGCTAATTGTTATTGCTTCACCCACGCCTAGGGGTGTGCTTTATGGTACATTCCATTTTATTCGTACCATTCAAACTGGCAACCTTGCTGCCGAATATCATGTATCAAGCGAGCCAAAGTACGATCTGAGAATGCTTAACCATTGGGATAATCTTAACGGAACCATCGAGCGAGGGTATGCGGGCCACTCGCTTTGGAAGTGGGAGGAGCTACCCAATACCATCTCGCCACGATATGCGGAGTATGCTAGAGCCAATGCTTCAATTGGCATCAATGCTATGGTGCCTAACAATGTAAACGCTGATCCCCAGATTCTTACCGATAGTTACCTGCACAAGCTAAGGGTGCTTGCCGATATATTTCGCCCCTATGGTATAAAGCTCTTCGTCTCGGTAAACTTTGCATCACCTGCTGTTCTCGATCATCTTGAAAATTCCGATCCGCTCGAACCAGATGTACGTGAATGGTGGAAACGTAAGGCAAGCGATATCTACAACTTAATTCCCGATTTTGGTGGTTTTCTGGTTAAAGCCAATTCCGAAGGGCAGCCGGGTCCAATGGACTATAGCCGCACTCATGCCGATGGGGCCAATATGCTGGCCGAGGCGCTAAAGCCCTTTGGTGGTTTGGTTATTTGGCGAGCTTTTGTTTACGAACCCGAGGATATTGATCGCGCCAAGATGGCTTATAAGGAGTTTGTACCCTTTGATGGTGAGTTTGCCAATAATGTGATCATTCAAATAAAGAATGGCCCTGTCGATTTTCAACCCCGTGAGCCTTTTAGCCCGTTGTTTGGGGCAATGCACAAAACGGCCACCATGGTGGAGTTTCAAATAACTCAGGAGTATCTTGGGTTTTCAAATCATTTGGTGTTTCAGGGGCCCCTTTACGAAGAGTGTTTAAAGAGCGACACATATGCCTATGGCCCCAGATCGACCGTTGCACGAATGACCGATGGCTCCCTGACGCCAAATAGGCACAAAGCCATTGCCGGCGTGGCAAATATTGGCGAGGATGTGAACTGGTGTGGGCATCACTTTGCGCAGGCCAACTGGTATACCTTTGGTCGCCAGGCGTGGAATCATGCGCTAACATCGGAGCAAATTGCCGATGAGTGGATTAGAATGACATTTAATTCAACCCCTGACTTTGTAGAGCCCATTAAGGAGTTGATGATCGACTCCCGTGAGGCTCCTGTAAACTACATGATGCCGCTGGGGCTACATCACCTCTTTGCGTGGGAGCATCATTACGGTCCTGAGCCGTGGTGCGATATTCCCGGTGCTCGCCCCGATTGGCTGCCTCGATACTACCACAATGCTTCGGTACAAGGTATCGGATTCGACCGTACACGTCAGGGGAGTGGTGCTGTTGACCAGTATCACCCGCCCCTAAACCATCTTTATAATGATATTACAACCTGCCCCGAGGAGTTGCTGCTGTGGTTTCATCATGTCCCATGGGGTTACACGATGAAGAGCGGTAGATCGCTATGGGCCGAGCTGGCCCACAAGTACCAGCAAGGGGTTGATTCTGTTCGCCGTTATCAGAAAATTTGGGATAGGTTGGAACCCTATGTTGATAAGCAAAGGTTTAGCCATGTGCAATCCAAGCTTAGGATTCAAGCGCGTGACGCAATTTGGTGGCGCGATGCATGTATGCTGTATTTCCAAACTTACTCTAATATGCCAATTCCCTACGAGCTGGAGCGACCCATACATGATTTGGAAGATTTGATGAAGATAAAACTTGATATGAGACATCATAATTAACACGATAATCAACATAAAGCAATAAAACACAACCAATATGAGCACAAATACACAAAGGATCTCTGTTGTTGAGAAGATAGGCTATAGCCTTGGCGATTTGTCGGCTAATCTAATCTTCCAAACTCTTATGACATTCCTGGCCTTTTTCTACACCGATGTTTACCGTATACCACCCGCCTCCGCTTCGGCCATTATTTTTGCTGGCGGTATGATTGGGGCGTTCTTTAACCCGGTAATGGGTGTAATTGCCGACCGTACCAGCACCCGATGGGGTAAGTTTCGTCCTTGGATACTGTGGACCGCTGTACCCTTTGGTGTTATTGCGCTGCTTGCGTTTAGCACGCCAAACTTTAGCGATGGGGGAAAGATTGCGTACGCTCTCATCACATACATATTGCTTGTGTTGGTTTACTCGGCCAATAACTTGCCATATGCAGCCCTAAGCGGTGTTATTACTGGCGATATGGCTCAGCGTAACAGCATCTCATCGTATCGCTTTGTGGCCGTAATGATTGCCCAGTTCACCGTACAGGTAATTCTTTTGCCATTGGTTGTCATTCTTGGCGATGGTGATAGAACGGTGGGTTTCGAGAAGGCCATGGGTATATTTGCCGTTGTGGGAATCATCTTTTTTATAATTACCTTTTTAACCACTCGCGAACGCATTGTACCCAAACCTGAACAGGAATCGAGCGTAAAGCAGGATCTGCTCGACCTAATGAAAAACCGACCATGGGTATCCATACTCATTACCACTGTATTCCTTTTTATCACCCTATCGCTTCGTAGCGGCTCGTTGGTGTACTACTTCGAGAATTACCTGAGCGAACCTCATTTGGCTGCATTCCTCGATAATATTGGTTTCAATGGATTTATTGATAGTTTGAATGGTATGCTCAAGGGGATGGGCTTTGCAGGTTTCCAGTGGCCCGAGGATGCTGCAACTTCAGGTTTTAGCTTATTTAATGCTGGTGGTATTATCTGTATGATCATTGGCATTATCTTCTCTAAGCCTTTGGCCGATAAGTTTGGTAAAAGGGATGTTTTTATGTTTGGGATATTCTTTGCTGCGCTAGCAGTACTTGCTTTTATATTTTTCCCTAGCCACGCTATTGGCGTAGTGTTTATTAGTCAGCTGCTCCACGGTTTGTTCTATGGGTTAACCATACCGCTTCTATGGGCAATGATTGCCGATGTGGCCGACTATTCCGAGTGGAAGAACAATCGTCGTGCTACCGGAATAATCTTTTCCGCTATGATCTTTGGACTTAAAGCTGGCCTTAGCGTAGGAGGTGCACTGGTTGCCGGAATTCTTGCGACTTTTGGGTACAACGAGCAGCTTGCAGTTCAATCCGAAGGTGCAATTGCTGGGATAAAGCTTTCTGTGAGCGTATTCCCAACCGTAACCTTTATGGTTTGTGTTATCTCACTCTTTTTCTACGAAATTAACAAGAAGATGGAAGTGAAGCTAGAGAAGGAACTTGGCCAACGCCGGGAAGAGTAGCTAATGATATTGAGATTAAGGTTTTTTAATTTTTAACTAGACAAACTATACACTATGAAAAACTGGACACACAGCAGGCTCATTGCAATTGGAATTGTTATCGCTTCTGTAGCTTTTGGCTGCGCTGAGGGCAATGGCTCTAAAACCGACCAATCAATTAAGGAGGCGTTCTCCGATTTCTTTCAAATAGGAGTGGCAATGAATACCGAGCAGATATTAGGTGATGATAAGGAAGGGGTTGGTATAATTTTGAAACACTTCAACTCCATTGTGGCCGAAAACTGTATGAAGAGTGAGGTGATACAGCCCAACGAGGGCGAGTTCGATTTTGCTCTTGCCGATAAGCTGGTCGAATTTGGCGTGCAGAACAATATGCACATGGTGGGCCATACGCTAATATGGCATTCGCAAGCACCTGTTTGGTTCTTTGTAGATGACGAGGGGAACGATGTTTCACGCGAGGTTCTTACAGATAGAATGAGAACCCATATTCATACTGTGGTAGGCCGATATAAAGGGAAAATACATGGTTGGGATGTGGTGAACGAGGTAATTGAAAGCAATGGTGAGTGGCGAAACAGCAAGTTCTACCAGATCATTGGTAAGGATTATGTCGATTTGGCTTTCCAGTTTGCCCATGAAGCCGACCCCGATGCCGAATTATACTACAACGACTTTGGAATGGCAATTCCCGAGCGTCGCAATGGAGTAATCTCCATGGTAAAAGGGCTTCAGGAGCGAGGCATTAAAATCCATGGTGTTGGAATGCAAGGCCACGTTCACCTCGGTTCTCCCACTATTGATGATTTTGAGACGAGCATTAAGGCCTTTTCGGAGCTCGGCGTAACGGTTATGATTACCGAGATGGATATCACCGTTCTTCCTTCGCCCAGCAACGAGGTAACTGCTGATGTTTCGCTTGATGTGGAGTACTACCCCGAGCTTAACCCATACCCCGACTTTCTACCCGATTCAGTTTCTAACGCCCTCAACAGTAGGTATCTCGATTTTTTTAAACTATTCCTAAAGCATCACGATAAAATTTCACGTGTAACCTTATGGGGTGTGCACGACAATCAAACATGGCGTAATTACTGGCCTGTTAGGGGTAGAACCGATTACCCATTGCTTTTCGATAGAAATTTTAAGCCAAAACCCGCGGTGCAGGCTATTATCGATGAGGCAAATGCTCTGTCTGGTAAGTAATGTTTATAATTTTCTTAAATTTTTTTTGATATGAAGAAGCCTAGATATCTAGTAGAAGACCTATACTCAGCCGATCCTTCGGCTCACGTTTTCAACGGACGTATTTACATTTACCCATCGCATGACATAGATGCTGGTGTCCCCGAGAACGATTTGGGCGATCATTTCGATATGCGCGATTACCACGTTTACTCCATGGATAGTGTCGATGGTAAGGTCACCGATCATGGCGTGGTGCTCGATGTTAAGGATATCCCTTGGGCAGGCCGACAGCTCTGGGCTCCCGATGCAACCTATAAGGATGGGAAGTACTACCTGTACTTTCCGTTAAAGGATAAGAATGATATTTTTAGAATTGGTGTGGCGGTGGGCAATAGGCCCGAGGGCCCATTTACTCCACAACCCGATCCCATAAAGGGAAGCTTCAGTATCGATCCGGCAGTGCTTGACGATGGCGATGGGAGCCACTACATATACTTTGGTGGATTGTGGGGCGGACAGCTACAACGCTTCCGAAACAACAAGGCCATTGAGTGTGGCCACGAGCCCGCCGACGACGAACCTGCACTATGCGCAAGGGTAGCCAAGCTAACGGACAATATGCTCGAGTTCGCTGAGGATCCACGGGATGTTCTAATCCTCGACGAGAATGGTGAACCCCTGAAGGCTGGCGATCATAACCGTCGTTACTTCGAGGGCCCTTGGATGCATAAGTATAAAGGAAAGTACTACTTCTCATACTCAACAGGCAATACGCATAAGCTTTGCTATGCTATTGGCGATACACCTTATGGCCCATTTACCTACAAGGGGGTTATTCTTACCCCTGTGGTTGGCTGGACAACTCATCACTCAATCTGCGAATTTAAGGGGAAGTGGTATTTGTTTTATCACGATAGTGTTCGCTCTGGTGGTAAGACATGGTTGCGGAGCATAAAGGTTATTGAGCTCGAGTACAACGATGATGGTAGCATTGTAACCATCGATGGAATGTTGAAGTAAAACAAAATCTTAAAAGCAATGTTGAACACCCTACCTAAATATACGATGAGAAACGAGATCCTTACATTAAGGAATCTACTCATCATCTGTTTATCAATTTTGGTTTATGCTTGCTCGTCGCCCGAGGGAAATCTTGTGCTAAAGGATGGCAAAGCCTACTTTGAGTATTTTAAGTACTCTGGTAACGATGCCTATTTTAACGAGAACCCTCTGGCGGATGGGCAGTTCTACAACCCCATTCTGTCGGGTTTCTTTCCCGACCCAAGCATTTGCAAAAAGGGTGATGATTACTACATTGTGAATTCCACATTTTCTTTTTTCCCTGGGATCCCAATTTTCCACAGTAACGATTTGGTTAACTGGAAACAGATTGGCCATGTGCTCGACAGGCCTTCACAATTCATAAACTTCAATCAGCCTGTATCCTGGGGCATTTTTGCCCCCGCCATAACCTACAATCCCTACAACGATTTATTTTACCTAACCACAACATATGTTGGTGGTGGTGGTAATTTTGTGGTTACAGCCAAAAATCCAGCTGGCCCGTGGAGTGATCCGGTATGGTTGCCCGAGGTTCCGGGCATCGACCCATCGCTATTCTTCGATGATGATGGCAAGGCCTACATCATGAATAACGATGATCCCGAGGGAGAACCATTGTACCAAGGCCATAAAGCCATATGGCTTCAGGAGTTTGATACGAATACAAATACTACTTTTGGCCCCCGCAGTATGATTCGTAACGGAGGCCATAACCTGGCCGAGAAACCCATTTGGATAGAAGGACCACATATTTACAAACTCAATGGTTACTACTACCTAATGACTGCCGAGGGTGGAACATCCATTAACCATGCGCAGGTAATCTTCAGGAGCAAGAATATTTGGGGGCCATACCAAACCTTTGAGGGCAACCCAATTCTTACTCAGCGCGATTTGGATAAAAATAGGCCCAACCCAATTACAAATACCGGCCATACCGATTTAATTCAGGATAAAAATGGCGACTGGTATGCCATCTTTTTGGCATGTAGACCATATACCCCCGATAATATTTTCAATATTGGGCGCGAAACATTTTTGCTTCCCGTAACATGGAACGACGAGGGGTGGCCTATTATTCTCGAGAGAGGCCTTGAGGTACCAATTACTCTCGATTTGCCCCAAGGTGTTTCGTCGCGCCAGCATGAGAAGGGGTTTATCAAACGTGGTAATTTTTCATTTGTCGAGGATTTTAAGTCCTCACAGCTCCCACTCGAGTGGTTTTTCCTCCGAACGCCATCCGATAACTGGCTTGAACTAGATGAGAGTAGGGGTGGTGTGCTAGTAGAAGCTCGACCAGTGAGTTTAAGGGAGCGGAAGCATCCATCGTTTATTGGAACTCGTCAGCGTCATCACGACTTTGAAGCAGAAACTGTAATGCATTACATACCAAAGGTTAGCTCCGATTTGGCAGGGTTAGTCCTGTTTCAGAATGAGGCTTTCCACTATACTTTTGGTGTTAGCAATATCGATGGAGAATACTTCGTTGTTCTTCAAAAGGCTAAAATGGAGAACGATAAGGTAGCTAAAGAGATTGTCGTGCTAAACCAATTGCCATATGAGTTTAGGGGTAAAATTAACCTTAGGGTACAATGTAGCTCGGGCAATTTTTCATTCTTCTATAAAATCAACAAAAAGGAGTGGAAACTAATTGCTGAGGGATTAGATGCTAGCTACCTGAGCACCGAGCGTGCAGGAGGTTTTATAGGAACAATTTTGGGATTTTATGCTTCAAGCAATGAGTAATATTTGTAGATTAGTTTATTGATATTCAGTTAGTAAATATGATTTTTATGTTTGATATTAAGGGGAAAGTGGCCGTTGTAACTGGCGGAGGAGGTGTTTTAGGCGGAAGCATTGCGCAAAGCCTTGTGGAGGCAGGTGCTAAAGTTGTAATTCTCGATATCCGCGAGGAGAATGTAAACCAGCGAGTTGATGAGCTAAAAAGGTTGGGGGGCGATGTACTAGGTTTTGTAACCAATGTTCTCGATATCGACAAATTGAAAGAAACACGCAATTTGTTGCTCAAAGCATGGCCCAGAATCGATATTCTGATTAACGCAGCTGGAGGCAATCTTCCCGGTGCAACCCTTACCGAGCAGCAAACTGTTTTTGACATGAAGATTGAGGACTTTCAAAAGGTTACCGATCTTAACCTTAATGGTACTGTTTATCCATGCCTGGTTTTTGGCGAGGTAATGGCCAAGCAGGGTACTGGTAGCATAGTAAATATATCCTCAATGGCCACATACTCCGCCATTACTAGGGTTATGGGTTACTCTGTTGCCAAAACGGGAGTTAATATCTTTACCCAATGGTTGGCCATGGAGATGGCGCTTAAGTTTAGCGAGAAGATACGCGTAAATGCCATTGCTCCCGGATTTTTCATTGGCGATCAGAACCAAAGCGTGCTTATAAATCCCGATGGAACGTACACCGAACGTAGCAATAAGGTAATTGCCCGAACTCCCATGAAACGTTTTGGCGATATTAAGGAGTTAAGTGGTGCGGTTCAGTTTCTTTGTTCCGATGCAGCCTCGTTCATTACTGGTGTAATCCTTCCTGTTGATGGTGGCTTTAGCTCATTTAGCGGTGTTTAGCTAGTTCTTGTAGCATTTGTTTAATACAGGTTTATGGCACTAGAAAAAACATGGCGATGGTTTGGGTTCAACGACCCTATTACTCTCGATCACCTTGCGCAGATAGGTGTTGAGGGGGTGGTAACAGCATTGCATCATATCCCCAACGGCGAGGTATGGCCTAAAGAGGAGATTCTTAAGGTAAAGCAAACCATCGAGGCGAAGGGTTTGCGATGGAGCGTGGTGGAAAGTTTGCCTGTTTCGGAGGGCATAAAATTAAAATCGGACAATTACGATAGGTTGATCAGTAACTACCAGGTTTCGCTACGAAACCTTGGCGAGTGCGGTATCGATACCGTGGTGTATAACTTTATGCCTGTTATCGATTGGGTGCGGACCAATCTGAACTACTCGCTAAGCAGGGGTGGCGAGTCGATGTATTTCGATTTTCCAACCTTTGCAGCGTTTGATATCTACCTGCTCAAGCGGCCTGAGGCCGAAAAGGATTACGACACCCAAATGCTAGCTAAAGCTAAATCGATTGCTAATAAGCTTACCCCCGATGAGGCCGATACGCTTGTGTACAATATCATTGTGTTAACTCAAGGGTTTATCAATGGGGCAATCGATGGAAGCGAAAGCAATCCAAAGGAGCTTTTCCTTGAGTTTATAGCAAGGTATAAGGATACTAACCGCGATACCCTAAGGCAAAACCTTAAGGATTTTCTCAACAATGTTATTCCGGTAGCTGAGGAAGTCGGAGTTAATCTGTGTATTCATCCCGATGATCCTCCGTTTCCTGTATTGGGGCTTCCTCGAATTGTGAGTAGTATTGATGATTTAGCTTGGATTCTCAATGCAAATACATCTACAAACAACGGGTTAGCCTACTGCGTTGGATCGCTTTCGGCTAGGGCCGACAACAATTTGGTTGAGATTGCCCAGCAGTTTGGCCCTCGAATTCACTTTGCGCATCTGCGCAATACCCAGCTACTACCCGATGGTAGTTTCTACGAATCGGGGCATATAGCAGGATCACAGAATATGGTGGATATTGTTGCCGAACTGCTTAAGGAGCAGAAACGTAGGGTGGATAGTGGCCGTAAGGATTTTCGAATGCCCTTTAGACCCGATCATGGCATTAAAATGTTACACGATTACGATCAAAAGTATAACCCGGGCTATCCTCTTATTGGTCGTTTAAAGGGATTGGCCGAGATAGAAGGGCTAATGGCAGGTATTGAAAGGTTTATGCAGAGCAAGAAGTAAACTCAAAAAATATATAAAGTGTAGATTATGATGTTATTAGGATACGATATAGGAAGTTCGTCAATAAAGGCAAGAATTATCGATGCCGATTCAGGTGATCTGCTGGCTTCGGCCTTCTATCCAAAGGAGGAGATGCCAATACGCTCGCCGCAGGCAGGATTTGCCGAGCAGGATCCTGATAGCTGGTGGAGCAACCTTGTGTTGGCAACACAAGAACTGTTTAGCCAGTCGTTGGTGAACTCAAAGGCAATTCAGGCCATAGGTATTTCCTACCAGATGCATGGCTTGGTGGCAGTCGATAAATCTCATAAACCCCTTAGGCCATCCATTATTTGGTGCGATAGCCGGGCGGTTAGCACAGGCCAAAAGGCATTCAACGCCCTTGGCGGTGAGAAATGCTTGGCATCGCTGCTTAACTCCCCCAGTAATTTCACCGCTTCAAAACTCAAATGGGTTAAGGATAATGAGCCATCCATTTATGAGCAGATTTATAAGATTATGCTACCCGGCGACTATATCGCACTAAAGCTTACTGGTGAAATATTCACAACGCCTTCGGGGTTATCCGAAGGGGTCTTTTGGGATTTTCAAAAGAATGCTGTTTCTGATATGATTATGAAATACTTCGGGTTTAACCATAGTATTTTACCAAGCATAACTCCAAATTTCTCAGCACAAGGACAGCTAACTGCTAGCGCAGCTAAGGAGTTGGGTTTACGCGCTGGTATTCCTTTAACCTATCGGGCTGGCGATCAACCCAACAATGCATTCTCGCTAAACGTGTTAAATCCTGGCGAAATTGCTGCCACAGCAGGCACTTCGGGTGTGGTTTATGGTGTGAGCGATCAGGTTAGCTACGATCCGCTCTCACGTGTAAATACGTTTGCCCATGTTAATCATTCAGATGAGATGCACCGGTTGGGTGTTCTTCTGTGTGTAAATGGAACCGGAATTTTAAATTCTTGGCTCAGAAAGAATGTTTTTGGAGCAGATGTGGACTATAACCAAATGAACCAACTTGCTGGTGTTGTTCCGGCTGGTTCCGAGGGGCTAAGTATTCTTCCCTTTGGGAATGGTGCCGAACGCTTAATAGGTAATAGGGACTTGGGATGTATTATCGATGGCCTCGATTTTAATCGTCACTCAAAGGGCCATGTAATACGCGCTGCCCATGAGGGTATCGCCTTTGCCTTTAAATACGGAATGGATATAATGAAGCAAGCTGGTATTAATGCCAAGGTGATACGTGCAGGCGATAGTAACATGTTCCTTAGCCCCGTATTCAGAGAGACTTTGGCAACAATTACCAAAACTACAATTGAGTTGTACAATACCGATGGTGCTCAGGGGGCAGCCCGCGCGGCAGGCATTGGCCTTGGTTTATACAAGAGTGCCAACGAGGCATTCAAAGGGTTAAGGGTACTGAAAAGTATTCAGCCCAATGCTGCTTTTGAAGCACCGCTAAGGCAAGCTTATCTGCATTGGAGAAAAGTTCTAGATAGTAAATTAACATCGTTTTTAAACTAAGAGAGTCGAATTATTAATCACTAATCTAAATAGCTATGAGTTACTTAACAGGAGATAAAGAGTTCTTCAAAGGGATTGGAAAAATAAGCTTTGAAGGGCGTGAAAGCGACAACCCTTTGGCATACAAGTTTTACGACGAGAATAAGGTTATTGCAGGGAAAACGCTTAAGGAGCATATGCGCTTTGCAGTGGCCTACTGGCATACATTCTGTAGTACAGGCGATGATCCGTTTGGGCCTGGTACGAAAATACATCCTTGGGGGCAGACCAACGACGCCATTGCCAATGCCAAGGAGAAGATGGATGCAGCTTTTGAGTTCATTACCAAGCTGGGCGTTCCATACTACTGTTTCCATGATTTCGATTTGGTTGACGAGGGCGATACCATTGCCGAATCCGAGAAGCGCCTGAAGGTAATGGTCGATTATGCACAGCAAAAGCAAAAAGCATCGGGTGTTAAGTTGCTTTGGGGAACGGCAAACCTATTCTCGCACAAACGTTATATGAACGGCGCTGCTACAAACCCCGATTTTAACGTGTTGCCATATGCTGCCACTCAGGTTAAGAATGCCCTTGATGCTACCATTGCGCTGGGCGGACAGAACTACGTGTTCTGGGGTGGTCGCGAGGGTTATAGCTCGTTGCTAAATACCAACATGAAGCGTGAGGTTGAGCATTTCGCCAAATTCCTGCATATGGCAAAGGATTATGCTCGCAAGCAGGGCTTTAAGGGTTCTTTCCTCATTGAACCTAAACCCATGGAACCCACCAAGCATCAGTACGATTACGATTCGGCAACCATTATAGGATTCCTAAATAAGTATGGCCTGGCCAATGATTTTAAACTGAATATTGAGGTTAACCATGCCACGCTTGCAGGCCATACATTCCAGCATGAATTGCAGGTTGCAGCCGATAATGGTATGTTTGGTAGCATTGATGCCAACAGGGGTGACTACCAGAACGGTTGGGATACCGACCAATTCCCGATTAATATTTACGAGCTGGTTGAGGCTATGCTGGTAATTATTGAAACGGGTGGCTTTACAACGGGAGGTGTAAACTTTGATGCCAAGGTGCGGCGTAACTCTACCGATTTGGAAGATCTTTTCATTGCCCATATTGCTGGAATGGACGTATTTGCTCGTGCCTTTGAGATTGCATACAATGTTTTGGAACAATCGCCATACCGCGCAATGCGTACCGAGCGATACCGCTCGTTCGATACGGGTGATGGTAAAGCATTTGAACAGGGCAAACTTACCCTTGAAGATTTACGTAACCTAGCCATTAAAAATGGTGAACCTAAGCAAATAAGCGGTAAGCAAGAACTTTATGAGGCAATTCTAAATCAATACATCCGTTAGGTTGCCTCTTTTTTAGGTCAAGTGTTTCAACTAGTGCAGAAAGCCCCGTACCGGGTAGGGTGCGGGGCTTTTTATGTCTATCAGAATCTACCAACGATCGGTTCGAAATGGCGAAGCGGGTAGCCCCTCCTTGTTATATAGATTTGCGCCATCGGGGTTATCGGCCCATGCGTATCTAACAGCTACTGGATTTTTTACATCCTTACTTTTAACAATAACTTTACTGCCCTTTACCTTGGCATCTGCCCATACAAATTGTTTGTTGGCTCCTGCAATGGCAAAATGTTTTAGCTCTTTCCCTTTGATTTTTAGTCCGCCACCAACGTTGGTAAACGAAATTATTGCTTTGTTTCCCTTTATCTCCATCGATTTAAATATTGGTCCAGAGTGCACTACATTGGCCTTGCCGTAGGCAACCTTCTGTGCAGCTAAGGCAAGCCTGTAGCCAACATCCTTTTTGTTAAGCGGATGGATGTCGTTCCACTCGCCAATATCAATGGTAACAGCCATTGCGGTGTTTGGTATCGAAAGTGTTTTTAGTTGCGCTTCGCGCAGCTTGGCCCAGTTGCTTTGGGTTGGATAGTCATACGATTTCATAAAATTGGCAAGCTGCACATATAGGAATGGAAAATCACCTTGCTTCCAATCCTTGCGCCAGTTCTTTATCATAGCCGGAAACAGATTGGCATACTCCTCTGGTCGTCCTGCATTCGATTCTCCTTGGTACCAAATAACCCCCTTGATGCTGAAATTGAGCATTGGCGCAAGCATTGCATTGTATAGCCCACTGGGTTTCCAGCGAATAAAGGTTTCGTCTGCAAGGGGATCCATACTTGCTCCCAGCTTATATTTCCATTTACCTGCAAGGTCAATTGTGTCGGTGCTAAATACAATTCCATAGATTTTATCGGGAACAAATCCTGCATTGCCACTATTACTTATCACACGTATGGCAATCGTGTTCTCTCCATCTTTCAAAATTCCATGCGGAATGATGTATCGGCGCGGTGGATACTGGTAGCTGGTTGTGCCAACAAATGAACCGTTTACAAAAACCGAGTCGGCATCAACTATGCAGCCAAGAATTATCATTGCCGATTCGTTAACCATTTCCTTGGGTATGCTTACCTTTTTGCGATACCAAACTACTCCGTTTACTCCCTCAAGGTCGGTATTGCTCCAGTACGATGGCACCTGAATTGAGGGCCACTCGGAATCATCAATCTTTTCTTGAAACCATGGCCCCTGCTTATCCTTGTACGCCTCGTCTTTCTGGTTCAGTAGGTTGTACCAGCCTTGTATTCGTTTACGGTCCGATGACATGATCTCGGCGATTAGCTCGTCGCTCTTGAATCGTTGCAGCTCTTCGTAATGGTTTGGGAACTGCTTGAGAGCTTCTTCGCTCATCCATGCCTCGGCCGGGGATCCGCCAAGACTACTGTTTACTAGGCCAATGGGAATTTCATTCGTTGCAAAGAGTTCTAAAGCGAAGAAGTAGCCGACGGCTGTAAAGTCGAGAACGTTCTCAGGGGTTGCTGCTACCCATGAACCTTGGTCAAAATCGGTACGAGTTGATTTAAAATTGTACTGGGTAGGAACATTGAAGTGACGAATTTTAGGGTTGTCAGAGTTGGCAATTACATCGGGATATACCCAGGCAACGCGCCGCATGGGCAACTCCATATTCGATTGTCCAGAACAAACCCAAACATCGCCTATATAAATATCGTTTAGCTGAATGCTGTTGCTTGCCTCAATTTCCATTGTGAATGGTCCTCCGGAGTCAAGGTTGTTGAGTTTAATGTGCCAATCACCATTACTATTCGCTACGGTGGAGTAGGAATTGTCAAGAAATTTGATTGAAACATTTTCGGCAGGTGATGCCCATCCCCAAATTTTAACTGTTGTTTCACGTTGTAACACCATTCCATCGGAAATTAACCTAGGAAGTTTTACCTGAGAATTACTTTCAACGAAAAGTAATAGCCCTACGAATACAAGGAGGTAAATTTTTATATTTCTCATTTTGCAGATATTTTGGTCATCAGAAAATCAACTCAAATCATAGAGAAATTGATTGGATTCAAAAATCAAAATTTGATTTTTGAATTCTTATTAACCTAGTAAATATCAGCATTTTTATTTAGAATAAAAAGTGGAATTTTGATTAAAATAGGTGTAAGTATTTCCTATTAAATCAGTCAAAAAATAATTCTGTAGAAATACTTACTGAATTTTTCTTTTCACCACGGCTTTATCCTTCCAGTTACCAAACTTATAGTAAAGCATAGCGCCAATAGTTCCAAAAAACCAGGCTATTGGAATGAACCACCAAATGCGCATTTCACCCATAAATCGCCTTAGGAAAACCGCCAATGGTAAACGAACTAGCCAGAGCGAGAACAGCGAAGTGAGCATGGGTATTAGGGTAGCTCCAGCACACCTTAGCAACCCGTTGTAAACGAATATGGTGGAGAATAGAAGGTAGAAAAGACTTACGATGATAAGGTAATCCTTTCCAATGACGATAACCTCGGGGTTGTTGGAGAAAATCATCATCAGTGGCTCCGACCAGAACAGGGCAACAATGATCATAGTAATGCTAAATATTAAGGCGAATGGGAGTGCTACCTTTAGTCCTTGGCTAATGCCCTGTAGCTTGTTGTTTTCTATGTTCTACCCAACAAACACCGAGAGGGCAACCAATAGGGGCATGGCGGGGAGGGGTGCCAGCGAATCGATACGGCTAGCTGCTGTAAAGGCTGCAATTATGTTTGTACCAAACGTGTTTACAATGCCCGTTAGAGCCATCATTCCTAGGGCAACAAAGGTATGCTGTATCCCGTGGGAAGGCCAGCCCGAAGGCTTTGAACGAATATTTCCCAATCAAATTTAATACCCCAAACATCAATGCGGATAATGCTGTACTTTCGGTTGATATGGACAACGGCAATTACAAAGACAACGCCCTGTGAAACAGCTGTAGCGCTTGCTGCACCAGCAATTCCCCAGCTAAATCCAAGCACAAAAAGAAAATCAATCCCCAATGTTAAGAATGGTTGCAAAAAAAAGGTAGTACAGCGGATTTTTGGAATCGCCCACGCCCTTATGGATTAAGGTAACGGAGTTGAATCCAAAGAAAACCACCATCCCTATGAGGTAAATATAGAGGTAGGTGGTTGTCGATTCCTTCAGCTCAATGGGGAGTTGCAGCAGGGTGAAGATCCATCTACTAAACAGGATACCCGTTACCGATATTACCAGCCCTGTTATCAGCAAAAAGATATTTAGCGTATCAACAGCCTTCTTAACGCTTTCCTTGTCGTTTGCCCAAAGTACTGAGATATTACTACCGATGCTCCACCTCCAATACCTATTACAAGGGCAATAATTGTGAATATAACTGGGAATGATGCGCCAACCGAAGCAAGTGCCTCCTTGCCAAGGTATTTGCCCACAATTATGCTATCGACGATATTGTAGAGCTGCTGAAAGATATTACCCAACAGCATGGGGACTGAAAATCGGAGTATCTGTCGTGCTACGTTTCCGGTGGTTAGATCGGTCATTATTGTATTGGGGAACTTTCTGCTTTATGTGAATTGTTAATCATTTGTTTTAGGAAACACTGCAAAGGGACAAAAGTTTATGCCCTAGCTAAAGGGCTGCAAAAATAGCGCTTCTATTCTAATGCTGTAATTTTTTTGGATTGACACTGAGCTTGGCTAATTTACTATTGCTAAGTGTAATGATTTGATTATCTGGAACAATTTTGAGTATGTTTTGTTACATTATTAAACGAATTGAAATAAACAATTGACTAAAAAACGATGAAAGTACAAGGAAAAACCATAGTAGTAACAGGAGGCGGAAGTGGAATTGGCCGCGAGCTGGTACTTACACTCCTTGCTCGTGGCGCAAAAGTTGCTGCCGTTGATATAAACGAAGAGGCATTGCAGGAGACCGTGAAGCTTGCTGGCGACAATGCGAGTAAAATCTCAACACACATAGTAAATATTACCGATAAGGCTGCTGTTGAGGCTCTTCCAGCTCAGGTTATCGAGAAGCATGGTAGTGTTGATGGGGTTATTAATAACGCTGGAATTATACAGCCTTTTGTACGTGTGAATGATCTTAGCTACAACGATATTGACCGGGTGTTTAAGGTGAATTTTGATGGTACCCTGTATATGGTAAAATCGTTTTTGCCACATTTTCTGAAACGACCCGAGGCGCACATCCTTAACGTGGCCAGTATGGGCGGCTTTTTACCCGTACCAGGCCAAAGTATTTACGGTGCCGCCAAATCAGCAGTAAAGCTATTCACCGAGGCTTTGTATGCCGAGCTAATGAATACGAATGTACATGTAACAATAGTCTTTCCCGGTGCTATTGCTACCAATATCACAGCGAATTCGGGAATAGATATTCCAAAGAGTGCCGAAGGGGATCAGAAGAAAAGCGGAATGAAAACTTTGCCTGCATCGGAAGCCGCAAAGCAAATTTTAGATGCAATGGAGAAGAATAAGTTTCGAGCACTGATTGGCTCCGACGCCAAGTTCATGGACTTTATCTACAGACTAAGTCCAAAGTTTGCCACCGGTTTCATTGCTAAGAAAATGGCTGGTCTGCTAAAATAGGACAAACAAAAATACTACAATAAACAAGGCGCAAAACATTATGTTTTGCGCCTTATTCTATTGTTTTCCTTTGTGGGTTTATGTTTTATACAACCCCGTGTTAACAAGCGTAATTATTCTAGGCAATTTTAAATTCTCCGTCAAGGAGCTCGACATTGAAATTCACTTTTGCTTTCAATGCTTTAAAAACCCGTAGAATTGTTTCAATTGTTACATTCTTTGCATTTCTTTCTATTCGAGAAATTTGAGATTTTTGTACTCCAATCATTTTTCCTAATTCGGTTTGGGTCAAATGCCTTTCTTTTCTTGTGCGTTTAATTACTTCACCCAAGAGGTCAAGCCGAAGTTCGTACTCATATTTATCTCTTTTTTCTGTCCCAACCTTGCCTAGGTGCTTGTTTTTCAGTTCGTCAAAGGTGTGAGTCTTTATTTTTTTCGTTGTTTCCATTGTTATTTTTTTTGTTTTTTCTGTTCAAAGTACAACTTCATAATTGCTTTTGCTTTCTCAATTTCTGTCTTTGGGATTTTGTCCGTTTTTTTAATAATTCCGTGACTAGCAACTACAAGTGTTTCTTTCTTGTCCGTTTTATCCCAAAATGCAAATAGCCTGTAATACTTTCTGTTATACTTAGTCCTAAACTCCCATATTTCATCCTCAAGTTTCTTGAACAGTTCAGGGGCGTTAAAATATTTTGACTTATCAATGTTGTAAATAATCTTTTCTTTAGCCTTTTCGTCAAGAATATCAAATAGTTACCAAACTTCGTCAAGTAGAATGATGTCAAATTTAGGTTTCATTCAGCGTATTTTTATTAACGACAAATTTAAATTAAAGTTCTAATATATGGAAACATTTGTGCGAATTATTTCTTAGGCGATTCTATCCAGCTCCACAGTAAAGTGCCGCATAATGGGCGCTTCCCACGTAATTTTAAATCCACTCTTAATGCTATCGCGCCTGTCGAATACATTCTTCAGGGCCACGGCAATTACATCCATATGGTTGTTGGTGTAGGTGCGGCGGGGGATGGCCAAACGGAGTAACTCCAGCTTGGGAAATCGGTTCTCGCGAGTCTCTGGGTCGCGGTCGGCTAGCAGCGCGCCAATCTCAACACCTCTAATACCAGCCTCAAGGTAAAGCTCAATGGCTAGGGTTTGCGCACGGAACTGCTCCTTGGGCACCTTGGGTAAAATTTTGTTGGCATCAACAAAGATGGCGTGGCCACCAGCAGGAGACTGGAACGGAATGCCAAACTCTTTAAGTCTATTGCCAAGGTACTCCACCTGCTTGATGCGGGTTTCCAAGTATTCAAACTCTGTTCCCTCGTCGAGGCCTACAGATAGGGCGTTCATATCGCGACCCGCCATACCGCCATAGGTTACAAAGCCCTCGAACATGATGTTGTAGGTTGAGCATTGTCTCCAAACCTCTTGCGATTTCATGGCGATAAAACCACCGATATTAACAATGGCGTCCTTCTTGCTGCTCATGGTCATGAAATCGGCGTACGAGAACATCTCTTTTACAATCTCTTTCACGGTTTTATTCTCGTAACCCTTCTCGCGGGTTTTAATAAAGTAGGCGTTCTCGGCAAAGCGAGCCGAGTCGAAAAGTACGGGCTTACTGTGCTTATCGGCAACTCGACGCACTTCGCGCAAACACTCCATCGAAACTGGCTGTCCTCCGGCGGTGTTGTTGGTTATCGTAACAATGATGAATGGCACTTTGGCCGCGTTCTCGGCCATGTATTTCTCCAGCTTATCAATATCAACATTTCCCTTAAATGGATGGTATGCCTCGGTATCGCTGGCAATATCAATGGTTAAATCCACAGCGTGGGCCTTACGAAACTCGATATGTCCCTTGGTGGTATCGAAATGTGAGTTGCCGGGGATATAGTCGCCCTCCTTAACCAGCGCCGAGAATAGCACGTTTTCGGCTGCACGCCCCTGGTGGGTTGGCATGAAGTATTCGAAGCCCAATATGTTTTTAATGGCATTCTTTAGGTTGTAGTACGATGATGCACCGGCGTAGCTCTCGTCGCCCAGCATAATGGCGCTCCACTGGCGGTCGCTCATGGCGCCAGTTCCCGAGTCGGTAAGTAGGTCGATGAATACCTGGTCACTTTTCAGGTTGAATAGGTTATACTTAGCGGTTTTAATCCACTCCTCACGCTCGGTGCGGGTGCTGCGATGGATGGTCTCAACCATCTTAATTTTATACGATTCTGCAAATGGTAGTTCCATAGCAATAATATTTTATGATTAAGAAATATGTTTCGAGAAATTAAAAAAGGATTAAAAAAGGATGAAGCGAGGCTAGCTATGTAGCCACTAGAAATGGAAGGTGTCGCGATTTTTGATATTGCGATACACGTGCAGTGCAAGTATCGATATTACTTTTAGTTCTTTCATAAAAGGTTGAGTAATACGTGACAAATTTACAGAAAATTTGATTAGCTTCGAAATATAACCATATAAATTCATAACTTTGATACAGGACATTGGACAAACAACCTTCTTGAGATTGCCAAACACTACTTCATACTTATGTGGTTAATCGCCATAGGGTGTTATTGCTTTGCTTTTCGATGTCGGTTGGGAACATAAAACAAATGCTATAGATGCTTTTCAAAAATTGGATGTCGGTTAAAGTATTGGTGGGCATACTGCTAATTGGGCTCAACGGTGCAGCAATTGCTCAAACTACCCAAATTGTTGATGGCATTGAGCAAAACCTAAGGGGCCACGTAGAGTACCTGTGTTCACCTGCGCTAATGGGGCGCAGCACCTTAACAGGGCATGATGTATTAGCGGCACGGTACGTCGATTCCCTTTTCTCAACCTATAGCCTAAAGGGCTTGCACACCTATGGTAAACCAACCTACTCGCAGCGTTTCAATGTGTACAACTCAATTCGGGCAACCGAGAGGCTTACCGTTGGCGATAGCGTTTTTTATTTCAATGAAGATTTTGCCTACACTGGCAAGCTACCACCAAGAGAAAAGGCTATTGAGGTTGAGTTTGGAGGAGTTTTTAGCGAGGATGGTTTTGATAATCTTGACTTGAAAGGAAAAGCTTTGCTAGTTTTTGTCGATAGGTTGGGCTTATCCTTATTTTATATCCAAAAGTATGTAAAGGATACGGGTTGCGAGCTGGTACTTATTGCTAACCCTAAGGATGATAACGACTTTTTTAAGATATCGAAGAATGTAAGTGCAAGTAAGTCCCTTGCAAACTATAGCATCGATTTAAACATTGAGAACCCAATAAGGTCGTATATGCCCAGCTCAAGGAACAATAAACCCATTGTGTTTATCTCCAATAGGATAGCCGAAACTATCCTTGGCAACCCCCCAAGCGATTTGCAATATGGGGTAAACGATGATGGGCACCTCAGTTTTCAGATGAGCAAAACAAGTATTGCCTTCGATTTAGAGGGTGATATTGACATATTTCCAACCCAAAATGTGGTGGGGTATATACCTGCCGATGGATATACGCAGCAAAGCATTGTGGTTGGGGCACATCTCGATCATCTTGAGCCTAGAGGCGATAAGTGGTATCCCGGAGCCGACGATAACGCCTCAGGAACATCGGTAATGCTTGAGGTGGCTCGCCTCATGGCTGCCGATTATCAGAATGGCTACAGACCCGTTAGGAATATTGTGTTTGCCAGCTTTACCGCTGAGGAAATTGGCCTGTTGGGCTCGCAGTTTTACACGCTAAACCCTCTTTTCTGTGTCGATAGTACGGTTGCTTTTGTCAACATCGATATGGTGGGGCGCCCATCAAAGAATGATGCTGATGAGGTGCACCTGTACCTTAATGGCAAGAATAGAATAGAATCGTTTGCCAATATCCTTAGAAATGTGGATAGCGATTCTACCCTAACAATTGATCCCGAAACCCTTCCGGGGTCATCGGTGTACTCATTATCCGATCATTATCATTACGATAACCTGGGGCTACCTTCGTACATATTAACCACTGGTTTGCATGGCGATTACCATAGAACCACCGATACCCCCGAAAAGCTATCGTACGATGGTATGGGTAGGCTGGTTAAGCTAATTTACAATGCCGTTAGGCATTTTGCCGATGAAGAGAACCCTTGGGATATGGACAAGTAGTTAGAAGTACAAATCCCGCTCGCCCTGCTTTATCCTCTCAATCCTTCGCCTAATCTCCACTGGGTTGCCTTGGTTGTTGAGGTTCTCTAAGGTTTTATCAACTAGTTTCCATCCCTTTTCCTGTACCTGTGGAGTGGCATAATCAACTAGGTATTCACTTAGCGTAAGTAGTGCATTGGGTGTGCAGTATCGCTTAATAAATCCAGGAACAGAGAACTCCATGAAGTGCTCACCTGTGCGGCCTAAGCGATAGCATGCAGTACAAAACGAGGGCAAACTCTCGTGCTCAATTAGCTCTTCGATTATCTCGCCCAGCGAACGGTTATCGTTAATCATAAACTGTTCGCGGTTAAGATTTTGCTCTTCGTTTTTGGATTTTGAGTACGAGCCCATTTCCAACTTCGTCCCGCCATCTATTTGCGATACGCCAAACTGAATTACCTCGCGCCTTACGGCAACCGACTCACGGGCAGTAAGTATCATTCCCGTGTAGGGTACGGCAAGGCGAAGTATGGCAACCAGCTTCACAAAATCTTTATCGCTTACCTCATACTCCTTTGGAGTATTTATTGATGCTGCATCCTTAATCCGTGGGAACGAGATGGTGTGTGGCCCCACGTTGTAGCAGGCCTCAAGATGATTGGTATGGCGCACAAGCGCCAGCACCTCGTAGCGCCAGTCGTACAGGCCGAATAGGGCGCCAATACCCACATCGTCGAGGCCAGCCTCCTGTGCGCGGTCGAGGCTGGTTAATCGCCAGTTAAAATCACGTTTTTTGCCGCTCAGGTGATACTGAGCATACGCTTCGGGATGATACGTTTCCTGAAAAACCTGATATGTACCTATGCCAGCATCCTTAACCGTTTTGAACCCCTCGATATCGAGTGGGGCGGCATTAATATTTACTCTGCGAATTTCGCCGTTACCCTTTTTTACTCCGTAAACCATCTTCACATTATTGGCAATATATTCGGGCGAGTATTCCTTATGCTCTCCGTAAACAAGGATAAGCCTCTTCTGACCGTTATCCTCCAAGGCTTCAACCTCTTTTATTATCTCATCATCGGATAGAGTGACACGGACTGCATCCTTATTCGATGCCCTAAATCCGCAATAAGAACAGTTATTGGTGCACTTGTTACCAATGTACAGCGGAGCAAATAGCACAATGCGATTGCCGTACACCTTTTCCTTTAGGTCGCGGGCTGCATTAAGAATTTCCTCCACAAGCTCTGGCTCGGTGGTGTTCACCAGCACGGCAGTTTCCTCAAGCGATAGCCTTTTCTTACTGTATGCCTTGGCAATAAACTCGCGCACCCGCTCGGGGGTCGATTCGGTGCTATAAATGTAGTTCCATATCTCGGCAGGGTCAATGAAAGGCTTCATTGGCTCGTCGGCTATAAGGTATTTCTCTGGAGTGAATTTCATGGCAGATTTATTTAATAAGTTAAAATGAGATGCTAGCCCTAACGTAAATATTTCGACCGGGCTCAAGGCTTATGGCACCCCTGTTGGTCGATAGGTGGTTGGTGTAGCTAACGTTGGTAAGGTTATCCACCCCAGCGAATAGCTGAATCTTACTGAATCCAACGCTAAAGCGATTGGTGCTAAAGGCCATATCAATTCTATGGTAGCCATCGGTAACGGTCTCGCCATCGGCAACTTTATCCTGCTTGCTGGCGCCCAGCATGCTAGCCTCTAGGGTTCCAATCTTGATGAAATTGTATCGTAACCCAAAGCGTCCGCTAAGGGGAGGGATTTGTGGCAGGTTGGTTTCAGCCTCGGTATCATCCCCTTTGACGTATGCTCCTGAGCCAAAAATCACCAAATTTCTTGTTGCTTCGTATTGCAACTTGAGGTCGTATCCATATAGCCTTGCCTTGCTCACGTTGGCATTTACAAGTGCGGGCAGCGTGTCTATCGTACCCTCCATTGGGCCAGTGTTTATGGTGTAGATGTATTCGCCCGGTGTTTCTACAATCATATTGTCAATCCAATTGGCAAAAACTCCTAGCTGTGCAGTAAAGTTCTGTTTCCAAATCCGTAGCCCCAGATCGGTGGCATAGCCACTTTCGGACTTAAGCGATGGATTGCCCAAAAGCACCAGGTTACCTAGGTCGATAAACTTAAAACTCTCCTCAAGCGATGGCGCCCTAAACGATCGGGCAAGGTTTGCCGACAGGTCAATATCGGGTGCTACATTGTAAAGGATTCCAGCATTTGCACTCCACGAGAATAGCGTTTGCTCACCCGCCTCAAAGGTTGTTCGCTGGTTTGGAGGCGAATCGTTTCTATTGCCATTTATAATTAGGTAATCAACATCAAAGTTCTGCTCATTTTTTGTTCTAATACCGTCGGCTCTACCACCAAGTATAAGGGTTAACCTATCGTTGAGCCATCGGCTTTCGTTCTGCACAAAAATTCCTGCTGTGCTAAAGGTCGACTCGGGTGTAGGTGTTTCTCCACGTACAATATTATTGGTTAGCATCAAATCGCCATCGGTGTTGAATACCTCAACCTTAATATACTTTTCTCGATCGGTACGCAGGTTACGCTCCCAAGCATCAATTCCAGCAATTAGGGTATTGTTATCGCCAATATTCCACGTGCTTTGCAGTTGTAGTCCGTTGGTTAAATGCTCGCCAGTTGGGGTAAAGTACTGGGGGGTGGTGCGTTGCGTTCCAATGGGAACGGGAGCCTCGGTAACTGTGTTGGGGTAAAGGAGCACATCGCGCAGTATATACTGATTGAAATAGCTTAGCTTTAGTGATGAAAGGCCATTGGAAATACTGGTTACCTCGTAGCTGGCCGAGAAAAGTTGACGGCCAATATCGCTGTAGCTTGCAGTGGCTGGGCCCGGGAAAGCACTTCCACCGGGAATTCCCACATCGGTAGCCCAGTAACGTTGGAATTGCGCTTTAAATATATGATTATCGGCAGGTTTAAATCCCAACTTTGCCGATAGGTTATTGGCGGTAAATTGGCTGTTTGGCAGTTCGCCCATTGGTGTGGTAACATTTTGTGCATCGGTGTAGGTTCCGTTGGCCTTAATGTACCATCTTTCGGCGCCTGTATTAATGCTGGCGTAGCCCGAGTAGCTACTGTTGGCCGAGGCAAGTCCGCCAATTATACTTCCGTTGATATAGGGTTGACTAGCAAAGTAGCCATCTTTGGTAATTATATTTACAATACCACCCATGGCACCCGTGCCATATAGCACCGACTGTGCTCCCTTGACAACCTCAACCCGCTCAATATCATTCACATCAATCATCGATAGTGATGCGGTAAGGTCGGTTGCAGTTTCTACCCTAAAGCCGTCGACGAGTGTTACCAGCCTGTTCTCGGCAAAGCCCCTTATGTTGATATTGGTGGCCCATACGCCGTCGCCACCCACGGCAATGCCCGGCTCGTTGGCCAGTACGTTCGATTGGGTGATGCCTGAGTGCTTTTGGTAATCGTACTTGCCAACCACAGCCAGGGGCGTTGGTAACTCCTTAACGCTACGATTTACCCTGAAGCTCGATACCACAACCTCGCCAAGCGAGAAGGGTAGGGGTGAGAGCTGAAAGGTTTTTTCTGTCTCGCTTGATATGGCAAGTACCTGTTGGACTTGAGAATAGCCAATCATACTAAGGTTTAACTCGTAGCTATTGGCAGGTAGCAAAAGCGTAAATTTGCCATTGGCATTGGTTGTAGCGGTATAGGTTTTGCCTGCCGAATTTGCTGGAGAAACCTGAATTGCTGCCCCTTCGAGGGTCTGTTGCGATATGGAGTCGATAACAACCCCTTGAAAACGAAAATCCTGAGAGTTGGCCCTATGGGTAAAGGCCGCAATGCTAATTAAAGCAAAAAGAAAAAATCTATTCATGCAGTGTGTTCTTTAAAAGTACCGATTTTACATGAATTCCCTTCAAGCGGCCAAGCTGACCGGTAAGAGAACCAATTTCGTCGGTGGTACCTTCAAGAACAAGCGAAATAACACTTTGCCCAGTGCTGCGTGGCAGTCCTTGGCGGGCAATAATAATTTGGGAATGGTGTGAGATGATGTCGTTAAGCTGCTGAACGCTTTCACGACTTTCAACCAGGATAAGTGCAGTTCCAACTCTCTTTTCCATCAGAGTACCTCCGGATTAGATTTTATTAGCCTGTATGTCCTTGATTCAGAATATTTTCCTTATCTCAGTACGGATACAGGTTTTTCTGTTAATTCAATAACAAAGGTATGACCATTTCTCTAAACTACAAAATGTTTGTAAGCATATTATTGATGACTCTGCTTACTCATTTGAAATTTATAATCAGCTCCCAAGTTCATAATAAATCATAGTTGGAAGCTAGATGATATTTTTTTTGAGTTAATTCATTCATCAGATAAACTCTGTGTTCTCTGTGTCTCTAATGGCATTACCCATAATTGACAAACAAAGAGCAGCAGTCCTTGTGTTATCCAAAGCGGCAGTGTCGTTTAGTCTTAGTGTTAAATACTTTTTGTAGAGCATACGTTAACCGAATATTAATTTGATTTAACTAGTTTTGCACTACTAAACCCCATTCGATGAGAATTAGATTCATTGTATACCTGTTGATTAGTACCACACTCTTGGGTTGTAATCAAAGCTCAAAATCTAAAGATTATATAACCATAGCTACCCTTAAAGGCCCATCGGCAATGGGGATGATTAAGCTTATTGATAGTTTAAATCAGGCTAGAGATAAAAGCATAAGAGTAGAGATTCTGAACGAGCCCATTCAGGTGCGTAAGATGGTGATTGATGGAACAGCCGATTTTGCCATTCTGCCCACCACAATGGCTGCTATTCTGTATAATAGGGGTGTCGACTATAAGCTTGCAGCCATTCCCGTTTGGGGCACTCTATACCTTTTTGGCACCGATACCACCATAACCCGATGGGAAATGCTAAGAGGTAAGACCATAAACCTTATGGCAAAAGGGATGACCCCCGATGTGCTGTTCAAGAATCTACTAATTAAAAATGGTGTAAATCCTGATACCGACGTTAGGCTCGATTACCGTTTCCCAACGCATATCGATTTGGCCAACGCTGTGGCTGCCGGGCAGGCAACGATGGGTGTAATATCCGAACCGCTGGTTAGCTTGGTTATGGAGCGTAATGGCAACGTTAAAGCCATTTTCGATTTGAACGCCGAGTGGCAAAAGGTTATGGATATGCCCATAGCGCAAACAGCATTTTTGGTTAAAGGAGAGTTAATCAAAACGGACAAGGAGCTAGTTGATAAGATTTTGAAAAGTTACGAGTATTCCACCCAGTGGGTAAACCATAACCCCGATTGCGCTGCTGAGCTAATTGTTAAGTACGATATTTTGCCCTCTGTTGAAGTGGCAAGGAATTCCATTCCACGATCGAATCTGCATTTTGTAAGGGCAAGCAGCATTCAAAGAGAGATTGAATCGTACTTGAATGTGTTTTACCAAATGAACCCCGATATAGTGGGAGGGAGGTTACCCGATGAAAATTTCTATCAGTAGAACCCAGTGGATTAGCATTGCTGCAGTTGCTTTTATGCTTCTGCTGTGGAAGGGTTTGGCGCTATACTTCGATTCCGATTTTATTCTGCCCCATCCGGAGGATACGCTGGTTAAAACACTTAGCCTATTTGGCGAAAGCCAGTTTTTGTTTGTTGTGGGAGCGACCATTCTACGGGGAGTTATTGGATTTGCCATCTCGCTGATCTTTGGCGTTGGCCTGGGCATAGCCGCTGGTTTAAGCAACGATTTTAACGCCTTTCTAAAACCAATTCTGGTTGTGCTAAGGTCAACCCCAGTTATCGCCATAATTCTTTTGGCGCTTATTTGGCTCAATGCCAACTCGGTTCCAATATTTATTGCCATCCTCACCATGTTCCCTTTTATATGCACTAACACCATTGATGGGATTAGGAGTGTTGATAAGCAGCTGGTTGAAATGGCTCAGGTTTACCGAGTTGGTAGGCTGCGAATTGTACGCGAGGTTTATGTACCCGCCATTATGCCTTTTATTATTAGCGGGGCATCTAGCGCCATGGGCATTGGTTGGCGTGCCATTATTATTGGCGAGGTGCTTAGCCAGCCACGGTATGGTATTGGTACCGTAATGCACTCGGCGCAAACCTTTTTGAATGTTGATGCGGTGATTGCTTGGACCATAATTGCCGTGCTTCTAAGCTACATTTTCGAGCGCATTATCAGGTTAACGGAGAAACGAATAGTGGTTTGGAGGGCTAAGCAATGAGTTTGCACATAATAAATCTACATAAAAGTTACGGCGACCTTTTGCTGTTCAGCAATTTTAATCTCGATTTTGCCGAGGGTGAAATAACCTGTATCCTTGGCCCTTCGGGCGGAGGGAAAACCACACTGCTAAATATTATTGCGGGACTAGTAGAGCCCAATGGGGGTAATTTGGTTGGGTTTAACGGTAAGGTTTTATCGTACATTTTTCAGGACCCCCGACTTTTGCCATGGCAAACTGTGCAGGAGAATATTGAGTTTGTGCTAACCGATGCCTATGAGCAAACCCAAAGGCAGGCCATCGCCAGCAGGTTTATTAAGTTGGTTGAGCTCACCGGATTTGCCAGCTACTACCCAAGCCAGCTTAGTGGCGGCATGCGCCAGCGGGTGGCCATAGCACGAGCTTTTGCCTACCCTTCGGATTTGATACTTATGGATGAGCCCCTAAAGGGCTTGGATGTGAAGCTGAAGATGAACCTGTTGAAAGCGTTTAGCCGCATATGGCAAGCCGATAAGCGTACTGTAATTTTCGTTACCCATGATGTTGATGAGGCCCTGATGCTTGGCAATACTATTATCGTGCTAGGAGATATTCCGATTGCTGTAAAAGCTAGGGTAAGCATTGATATCGACTTGAAGAAGCGCGATATGAGCTCCGATTACTTTAAAAACCTAAGGCTAATTTTACACAATGCCCTAGGTGATTAAGCCTAGGGTAATGGTGATTACTTAAGTAATTCTTATTCCTAACACCCTACTTTGAATCATTATTCTTTACAAAGTACGCCACCTTTTCCATTGAGGTAATCATATCGTACTCCTCAAGAAAAACATTATCGGGTATAGTTAGTGGGGTAGTGGTGAAGTTAAGAATGCCCTTTATACCCGATGCCACCAGCAGCTCGGCAATGGGAACAGCGGTATCGGGGGGTGAGCTAATAATGGCGATGCTAATTTTATTCTCCTTAATAATAGTATCCAGATCGCGGATATGGTAGCACTTTACTCCTGAGATTACTCGGTTCGCCTTATTCTCATCTACATCAAATGTAGCCACCACATTTAGCTTTGGCCTTTTGCCAGTGAAGTATGTTGTAACCGCACGCCCCAGATTTCCCATGCCAATAACGGCAACATTAAGCCCATCGGGGTGGTCAATCAGTTTACCAATCACCTCAATCAACTCCTGGGCGTCGTAGCCCCTTTTTTTCATACCCGAGTAACCTATTAGCATCAGGTCGCGCCTAACCTGAACGGCGGTTATATTATGTAGTCCAGCTAGCTCATGGGAGTATATGTGGGTTTTACCCTTGGTAAGGCACTCTAGTAACGTACGACGATACTCGCTAAGGCGTTCAACAGTTTTTTCGGGTAATTTCATCGGGGTGTTTTATTAGTTTCTATGTCAACCTAATTGCTTAGCAAAATTATAAAAAAAGGATTAAAACCTGATCAACATTTTTATTTTAAGGTTCAATTCTGGTCAATCCTCTGATCTGTTGTTGGTTTTATGGGTAAATGGACAGCAAAGCGGGTTCCCTCGCCCAATGTGCTCTCAACCTCAATTCTCCCTTCGTATAAATCAACAATGCGCTTAACGATGCTTAGTCCTAAACCGCTGCCACTGACCTCCTTGGTTTGGGAGTTCCTTATACGCGAGAACTCTTTGAATAGCTTGGGTAGATCTTCCTGAGCAATGCCAATCCCTGTATCCGATATCTTTACAACCACCTCATTTGGTGCCATCGAGAATGAGCATATCACTTTACCTTTAGCCTTGTTGTACTTTATGGCATTGGATACTAGGTTGTTGAAAATAATTTCCATCTCTTCGGAGTCGGCAATGTAGGGAATCGAGCCCTGTTCATCGAACACAATTTCTACATCTTGCTGAATAGCAAGCGGCATCATGGTGTTGATGGCCGATTTAGCCACTAGCCTAAGGTCTATTTCTCTGAGCGACCGCTGCATTCCCCCCGATTCAATACGTGTTAAATCGAGAAGATCCATTATCATGGTTCGCATCGATTTAACCTTGGCCAGCGATTGGTCAATCATTTTATCGTAGCTTGCAATGCTGTCGCCAGCCTGGCGTTCATGCATAAGCTTTAGGTAGCCCTCAATTACATTCAGCGGGCTTTTTAGCTCGTGCGACAGGAGCGTAAGGAATTGAAATCGCACCTGTTTGCCCTCCTTGCGAAGGTTGCGGGTCATTCGTCGTAGGAAGTGATGCTTGGTAGCATTCTCCATTGAGGCTTTAAGCTCTTGGGGTGTGAACGGCTTTGGAACAAAATCGTATGCCCCAACGTTTGTGGCCTTAACCGCTAGGTCTAAGGAGGCGTATGAGGTAATCATTATCACCAACGATTTTAGCTGGTGGGTATTTATGTACTCGAGTACCTCTACACCCTGTATGCCTGGTAGCTTATTGTCGAGCAGCACTATATCGGGTGGTTTATTTTTAATAATATCAAGTGCTTCCTCACCAGTGGCTGCCTCAGTAATATCGAATGCTATATCGTCATCCATAAATGGATAGCTTACTGTAAAACCGCGCAGTATTCTGGTAATCCCCGACCGAATGCCGAACTCATCATCAACCACAAGAACTTCAAGGGTTTCCATACTATAGCTTTAAAAGTTTATTTATCTCACTCTGTAGCTGCTCCGGCAGGATGCCCTTCTCAAGGTAAAGGTCTGCCTTAATCCATTTGCGTTCATCCTCCGATCCTATTCCGAATGAAAATCCTGTTTCGGACGATACTGCCGTAGCCAAGATAATGGGCACATCGGGGTATCTTTTTTTCATCTTGTAGCAAAGGATAAAGCCGCTATCCTCACTTTCGAGCATTAGGTCGAATATGGCTAGGTCGGGTTTTACCATCGACATTAATCCTTCGGCCTCCTTTTGGCTTTCGGCCATAACAACCTTAAATCCAAACCGCTCTAGTTGTAACTTCATTTGGAATAAATAGTCTACATCGTCATCAACTAAGAGGATTGTTTTTTGATTCTTCATTTCCTTTGGTTTTTTATTTCCAGCTTTGTTTAAGCTACTCAGCCATCATCGGATTAAAATTTTTGGGAATCTTCACGGTGAAAATTGTACCAGTAGCCCCCTTGCTATGATCGGTATTTGAATCTACCTCAATGGTTCCCTTATGCATTTTTACAATGCCATAAATGGTTGCCAAGCCTAAGCCTGTTCCCTGCCCAATGCCCTTGGTTGTAAAGAATGGGGTGAACAGCTTATCGCGGTTTTCGGGGGGTATGCCTATGCCGTAATCTTTCACTTTTATTACTATGTCATCGGGGGTCTCGGTAACTCCAACCTCTATCTTTCCTCCTTTGGGCATGGCTTCCACAGCATTTTTAAATAGATTAGATAGCATCTGGATCATCTGCTCGTAGTCGAGCATAGCCCTTATCGTATCCTTGCTGTAGGTAGTTTCGATTCGAATATTATCTGGAATTATAACAGAGAGCAGGCTGTCTTCAACCAACCTTTTTACGTCAACGTCCTCAACCTTAATCTGATTTTTACGGGCAAAGTTTAGCAAACCGCTTACAATCTTTTTGCAGCGCTTGGCTTGTATCGATATAAGGTTAATATCATTCTTAAGGGGGTTCGATTCCTCAAGCTCGTCGAGTAGTATGTTGCTGTACATAAGAATTATACCCAGTGGGTTGTTTAGCTCATGAGCAATGCCTGCCGAGAGCTGCCCCATATGCGCCAGCTTCTCGGAGTGCTTTAAAGCTTGTTGAACCTGTGCTAGCTTCTTATTGGTAATAGCCAAGTCTTCGATTGACTCATGCAGCTCCTCGATGGTGTAGGGAAGGCACATCTCTACCTCGGCCAGCCCTTCCACAATGGCTACTGCATGCTCAATGCAGGTTTCGTAGCCACATGTTCCACAGTTTAGGTGGTCGCGGGTGGTAAACTTACCCATGGATGCTAACACTCGGTTTACCTCCTCTTCTGCGGGCAAAGGCAATCGTTTGTCGCCTGGGGTAAACGATTGTGAGAGGTCTATGCTTTGGTACTCATCGATATACTTTTGCCAACGAGCTGACCGTTCGGCGCTGATCTTTTGGTTAACGTAGTTGCTAACATACTGTCGTCGTTGGTATCGTTTACCTTCGGGACTCATGCCTGGGCCCATTATGCACCCCTCGCAGCAAAGCAGCTCAAGGTAGTGGTTGTTCAAGTGCCCTTCCTCAAACTCTTTGATTGCATCTTGAAACCCTTTGCGTCCATCGGCAACAATTACATCGTTTTCAACCATGTCGTCACATAGGTTCATGGTTTGCGTTAGCCCCCTTGTTATGGGGAAAATTGCGCCTTTACCCGCTTGGGGTTCTTCAAAATCCGAAGGTGTAACTGACTCTGCTGAGATTCCGAGGCTCTCGAACATCGCCCTTAGCTCCCTAAAGGTTAGCCCAAAATCTACTTCGTCCGATTCGGCTTTTTTTGCAATGCAGGGGCCGATGAATACTATTTTGGCATCGCCAAATTTTGCCCTAACCACCTTGGCCATGGCCACCATGGGCGACACGATGGGCATTAGGTATTGGGTAAGCTCGGGATGATAAAACCTGATGTAGTTTACTATTGCCGGACAGTCGGATGAGATGAAGCCACCGCTATGGTTATCAAGCAACTTTTTGTATTGTTGTGCCACCAAATCGGCACCAAAACCTACCTCTAAAACGTGATGAAACCCCATTGCCCTAATCATTCCAATAAAAACTTGCGGACTGGGTATATCGGGGAATTCTGCGGGGAAACTGGGGGCTACCATAGCTACCACGTTAGGGTGTGACTTTAGTAGATCCTTCACATCTTGCCTAGTTTGCAAAAATACTTTCGCATCCTGGCTGCATACCTTGATACAGTTTCCACAGCCAATGCAACGTTCCGATATTACTTCGGCTTGGCCATTGTAAATTCTGATGGCTTTGGCAGGGCACTCCCTAACGCATGTATAGCACATTCGGCACAGCTCTTTAACTGTGAATACCAATTGCTTATGCTTGCTTGGTGCGGTCATAGGGAGTGATTTAACTTTATGCCTACATGTTTAATTCGTATCGATTTGGCTACGTTAATACATTCCTAGGGCTATATGCTACATGCAAAAGTTTCTTTCCCTTCTCATTCTCTAGCTTGTTGAGGTAGTTGTTATATAGATCTTTAAGTAGCGGGTTATTGTGTGCACACTTCAAACTTTCCGATTCATCTATATCGTAAATTGTTCTTGACCGAGCCTTTACGTGCTTATCAACGCCTCTTAAGGGTTGCCCACCCCCATTTATACAACCGCCTGGGCAGGCCATAACCTCAATGTAGTTGGCTTTACACTCCCCGTTTCGAATCGATTCGAGCAGAGGGCGAAGCTCTGTCATCCCGTTTACCACAATTACCTTTAAATCCTCTTTCCCTATCTTATGCGTATACTCCTTAATGCCATTCACCGAGCGTAGCTCGCTTAGCTTGGGTTGATTGAGCTCTTTTCCGGTTTTCAGGTGATAGTATGTTCGGATGATGCCCTCCGTAGTGCCTCCCGAATTGGCAAAAAGTTTGCCGGAGCTGCTGCGTATTCCAAATGGAGAATCAAAATGTTGTGGTTCTATGCTTTCTACATCTATACCGTAAATCCGAATTAGCTTAACTAGCTCACGGGTAGTAAGAACCACATCAACATCAGAAACCCCTCTGCTGCTCATCTCGGGACGCTGGGCTTCAAACTTTTTGGCTACGCATGGCATTACCGAAACTGAGTATAGCTGGTTTGGGGCAATTCCTTCTAGGGCTGCAAGGTAGCTTTTTAGAAGAGCCCCCATCATTTGCTGTGGCGATTTGCTGGTTGAGATCAGTGGTAGTAGGTCTGGGTACGATTGCTCTGCATATTTTATCCATGCTGGGCAACAGCTCGATATCAGAGGTAAGGTTTCTTTGCTTAACACCCGTTCATGTAGCTGTTTGGCTGTTTCCACAATATGGAGATCCGCAGCGAATGATGTGTCAAATACATAGTCGAACCCAATGGTTTTGAGGATGGCAAAAAGAATTCCGTTCAAATCCTTTCCTGGCTTCAGGTTAAACTCTTCAGCCAGCGAAACGGTAACTGCTGGACCAACTTGAATGGCCACTTTTTTATCCTTATTGCTTAGCAAATCCTGAATGTCGGCAACTCGTGAGTGTTCATGCAGCGCACCAGTGGGGCACACCAGAATGCATTGCCCGCACGTAATGCAACTCGATGAGTTAAGGTCACGATTCATCGATGTGCCAATGTATGTTTTTCGTCCTCTAAATACTGGTTCCAGAGTAGCTACCGCTTGAAACTCGTCGCAAACCCTAACGCATCTGCCGCAGAGAATACATTTGGCCGGGTCGCGAATAATGCTTGGGCTCGATAGGTCGAGCCTATGCCTAAGCTTACGCGCAGGTATTCTGCGTTCCCGTATATTCAGCTCAATGGCAAGATCCTGTAGTTCACAGGTTCCACTGCGTTCGCAGTATAAGCAATCATCGGGGTGGCTGCTAAGCAGGAGTTCTACCAGTACCTTTCGAGCTTTAAGCACCTTGGGCGAGTGCGTTTGTATCTTCATCCCCTCCTCAGCTGGGTACGAACAAGCCGTAACCAAGTTGCTTATACCATCAACCTGAACTACACAAATTCTACATGCACCCGTTGGCGAAAGGCCCTTTATATTGCATAGGGTGGGAACCTTAATCCCGTTTCGGGTAAGCGATTCGAGGATTGTATCACCCTTTCGGGCTTCTATAGTTTTGTTGTTTACTTCAATTTTCATACGCTTTGCGTATTAAATGCACTATAACGTGTTGAGCTATTTGAAAAATACCGCTGAGAACTTGCACACCTCTTCGCAAATGCCACACCCTATACATTTTTCCTCAATAACGAAGTATGGCGTTCGGGGAGTGCCAATAATTGCATAGGTAGGGCATTTCTTGGCGCAGGCTGCACACCCGGTGCATTTCTCAACATCAATATAGTATGTTCTTAGGTTATGGCAAACGTTGGCTTTGCACTTTCTGTCGAAGGTATGCTCTTCGAACTCGTCGCGAAACTTTTTTAGAGCCGAGAGAACAGGGTTAGGTGCGGTTTGTCCCAGCCCGCAAAGGGAGGTGTCGCGCATAACTTCGGCTAGGCTCTCGAGCTGAATAACCCCCTTAAAACGCTCTAGCGTGCTGTGCTGATCGTTGTTGCTGGGGCGTTTGGTTATGTTGTCGAGTATGGCGCACATTCGTTGTGAACCCTCGCGGCAAGGGATACACTTGCCACAGCTCTCGTTCTGTATAAACTGCATGAAGTATTTCACCATATCAACAATGCATACAGTATCGTCGAATACTGTTATGCCGCCCGACCCCATTGATACACCAATTTGCTTAAGGGGCTCAAAATCGATGGCGGTATTTAGCTCCTGAGGGGTAACGGCACCACCTGATGGACCGCCTATTTGAACAGCTTTTAGGGTTCGCCCGGGTTGCACTCCACCAGCCAGCTCAACAACCTTGGCTATGGATGTACCCATGGGTACCTCTATAAAGCAAACTTGATTCACCTTGCCTGATACAGAGAAGAGTTTTGTTCCCTTTGATTTATCAGTTCCAATGGTGTTGTACCAATCTGCTCCATTGGCTACAATGAGGGGAACGTTGGCAAGAGTTTCGATGTTGTTAACTACTGTTGGTTTGCCATGAAGTCCTTTTGTTGCTGGGAAAGGGGGTTTTAGGGTTGGCATCCCGCGTTTCCCTTCGAGGCTTTGAATTAGGGCTGTTTCCTCGCCGCACACATAAGCGCCAGGCCCCTTTTTCACAGATAAGTCAAGGCTGTAGCCGCTATCCAAGATGTTGTAACCCAGCAAACCCGCCTCGTAAGCTTGGCTAATGGCCTCCTCGAGTCGCTGAACGGTAAACTGGTAACGGTTTCGGGTGTATATGTAGGCTATGCTAGCACCTACGGCATAGGCAGCAATTGCCACACCTTCGATTATTAGGTGAGGGTCACTTTCAATAAGCATCCTATCCATGAAAGCACCTGGGTCGCTTTCGTCGGCATTACAAATCAAGTATTTTTGATTGGCTGCGGCTTCAAGGGTAGTCCTCCACTTTTTTCCTGTGGGAAAACCACCACCGCCTCTTCCTCTTAGTCCGCTCGACTCAATAATTTTACATACCTCTTCATGGGTGTGGGTGCGCAACACATTAGCGTAGGTTTTGTATCTACCAAATGCAAAGGCATCCAAAATGCTTAGGGTGTTAATAAATCCACAGTTTGCCAGCAGGTGTCTGTGCTGCGAGCTGAAAAATGACAATTCGTCAAAGAATGGAACGTTTGCCCATGGCTGATGGATTGGGTTTCGATACTGTGCAAGAATGTTGTCGGGAGGCAAAAAATTATTTAGCACACCATCGAGTATTTGCTGAACCAGCTCGGGAGTAACCTGTTGGAACGATACCCTGCACTTTCCGGGCAACTGCACATCCATAATTGGCTCTATGCTGCACAGCCCAACGCTTCCCACCTCAATTAGTTCAATATCAATATCCGCTTCGGCGATATACTCGTCAATTGCGTCACGAACCTCGAGGGCTCCAGCCACAATGGACGAACTGGTAATGCCCAGATATACAATGGGAATGGATATGTTGTTCCTGCGGAGGATGGAAAGCTTGTCGTTTATATATTTAGTGTCCTCGGTGGGGGCACTAGCAATTATATTCTCGACACAGAATTTGATGCTATCGGTTGTAACCTTTTCCATTGAAATCTTTTGATATTAAATGGTTATAGCTGCTATGGGGGTTAAGTTAGCTCAGTACTGCTTAGCTCCTCAACAATATGCTCCAATCGTTCAATCGTAAGCTTTCCGTAGGCTTTTCCGTTTACAGATATTACAGGCGATTGGGCGCATGCACCCACGCAGCTTACCACTTCGAGGCTGAACTTGCCGTCGCGTGAGGTTTGCCCAGGCTTGATTTTAAGAATCTTCTCAATAGTTTCTAGCAGTGTAACCGCTCCCATTAAGTGGCAAGAGGAGCCATGGCAGACCTGTATATGGTGCTTCCCCTTGGGTTGGAAACGAAATTGGTTGTAAAAGGTGGCCAATCCATAAATTTTGCTTGTGGGCACATTCAAATGCTTGCCAATGGCTGATAGCGACTCCTCCGAAAGGTAGCCTAGCTCATCATGAACATCCTGTAGGATAGGAATTAGGCTATCCCTTGAGGTGTGGCTATACTTCTCTAACAATTGCATAAGTTTTTTTTCCATAGCATAGGGCTTAGCAACACTTTTTCGATTTTTTGTAGTTCTACTGTTTTAAAAATAACAAACGTAACATATTGATTGATAATTGTGTAAGGTATGACCAAGGCATCGAAACGGCTTTAAATTTAGTAATAGTTGTCCTATTGCGCAATACAACGTTGTAATTTTAAATCATTCTATCTTAGTTTAAAGCGGTAAAAAAGGAGAATAGTTTGAAACCTAAAATTATGTTTATCAGTAATTTATTGTTACAGGGTAAATTAGCCTCTCTATTGAGGTTGTAAAACACTGGTTTCAATAATTTGCCATACTGTTTTTATCGTTATCTTTGTTGTTAATGTAATAACGATTTTGGTTGATATGAGCGAGAAAGTTGAAGTAGTAATTTGCCTTGGCAGTTCATGCTTTGCTAGGGGGAACAAGGGATTGCTTAAAACCATATCCCAATACATTAAGGATAACAACATTCAGGAGCGCATTAATTTCCACGGAGGCCATTGCTTTGGGAATTGTGCCGAAGGGCCTATTCTAAAGGTTAAGGGTACAGTTTACACTAACGTTGATGAGCAAAAGGCCATTGATATTCTGAACTCCACTTTCGACAATTAATCTTTTTGCAACCATGTCTCAACTATTCAATATTAGCGAATCAAAGTGTATTAATTGTTTTGCCTGCGTAAGGGTTTGTCCTGTAAAGGCCATTGAGGTGAAGGCAGAGAGGAATTTCGCAGTTATTCTGCCCGAACGATGCATCGGATGCGGTAGCTGTATCAATATATGTCCAGTAGGCGCCATTTCGTACAAATCGTCGAAGGAGCAGGTGAAAACCCTGCTCAAGGAGGGCGGAAAGCTGGCAGCAATTGTTGCTCCCTCTATTTCCGGTGAGTTTGTTGATATCACTGACTATCGCAAGTTTGTGCAGATGATCAAGTCGCTTGGGTTTAACTACGTGTGCGAGGTTACCTTTGGTGTTGATCTGGTGGCCCGGGAGTACAAAAAGCTTTTCGATGATTTTAAGGGGAAATACTTTCTCACCTCTGTGTGCCCTGTGGTAGTGTCATTAGTTGAAAAGTTTTACCCCGAGCTGGTAAACAACCTTGCACCCATTGTTTCGCCAATGATCGCCACGGCCAAGGTTATTCATCGTGAGTATGGCGACGATACCAAGGTGGTTTACATTGGCCCTTGTATCCAGAGCAAGGAGGAGGCTCATCTATATTCAGGCGATGGAAGGGTTGATTCGGTTCTCACGTTTACCGAGCTGCGCGAGCTGTTCGATGAGTACGAGATAAAGGAAAGCAAGCTGGAGTACAGCGAGTTCGATAATCCCATTGGGTATAAAGGGTCCCTGCTGCCCATCGCCAATGGTCTGTTGCAAGCGGTGGATATTGATGAGAACCTGCTCACCGGTGATGTTATCACCACCGAAGGGCGAGATAATATACTGGATGCCGTTAAAGAGTTCGAGAGGAGTGCCCAGGAAATAAGCAGGCACTTCAACCTGTTTTACTGCGATGGATGCCTCATGGGCCCTGGCATGTCAAGGGGGGGGCAAAAGTTTATTCGCCGTACCATGGTGGTTAACTATGCCAACAAGAGGTTGAAAACTTTCGATCAGAAAGCATTTGAATCGAGCATTGCCAAGCATTCCGATCATGACTTTAGCTGCGTTTTCACCCCCGATGACCAGCGAGTGCCACCCCCCTCGGAGGAGGCCGTGCATGAAATTCTGAAGGTAATAGGAAAAGAATCGTTAGGAAAGGACTCCGGTTGTGAAGCCTGCGGTTACTCAAGCTGTAGAGATTTTGCCGTAGCCGTATCGTCGGGCCTTGCGCATACCGACATGTGCCTCAACTACTCCCTGGCCAATAGGCAAGAGTACATAAAATCGTTGCGGGCAACCAACGACAAGCTGGCCAAAACCCAGCAAGCACTAAAGGAGTCGGAAAAGATAGCTAGAGCCGAGCAGGAAGCCGCCCGCGATGCTTCCGAAACCATCACCACCATGATGAAAAAGTTGCCATCGGCATTGGTGATTGTGAATAAAAAGCTAAAGATTGTACAGAGCAACCAGAGCTTTATCGATTTACTTGGCGACGATGCCATAGAGATAAATGATATAGTGCCCGGGCTCGTTGGGGCCGACCTCAAATCGCTATTGCCCTACAACATCTACAACCTGTTTTCGTACGTGCTGCAAAACAACGAGGACATCAAGAACAGGGATATTCACTACAAGGATGTTTTGCTCAACATATCGGTATTCACCATTAAAAAGAACGATATTGTTGGTGCTGTAATACGCGACATGTACGCCCCCGAGGTGCGCAAGGAGGAGGTGATTAAACGAATAACCGATGCCATTGATATAAACTTGGCCATGGTGCAAAAAATAGGATTCCTGCTGGGTGAGGGTGCAGCAGAAACCGAACAGATGCTTAACTCGATAATCAATACCTACAAAGAGGGCGACAAAAGGGAGAAGTAATCTTCTGGCGAGCTTTCGATGTGAGAATTAATAGATAGAATACCATGCCCAATAGCTTTTTTATAGAGGTAAATTGCCAGCAGAAGTATCACGAAGGTGAGCGAATTTGTGGAGATGTGTTCCTCAGCGAAAGGGTTCTTGGCGAAGAGCGTACCATAGTGGTTCTGAGCGATGGAATGGGGCATGGAGTAAAGGCAAATGTGCTGGCAACCCTTACGGCCAAAATGGCGCTAAGCTTTACCAAGGAGCACAAGGAGATTCATAAGATTGCCGAAATTATTATGAATACACTCCCCGTTTGCTCTGTTCGGCAAATGAGCTATTCAACCTTTACCATTGTTGATATTGAGCACGGCGGCGCTACGCGAATTTTGGAGTACGATAACCCCGAGTGTCTTATTATGCGAGGGAAAGAGCGGTTCGAACCCGGATGGCAATGCGTAATACTACAAAGCGAGGTAAACGCAGGTAAAGAGCTTCGGTATTGTACTTTCACTCCGCAGAAGGAGGATAGAATTGTTATTTGGGGCGATGGTATAACCCAGTCGGGGATGGGTAGCGAGGACTACCCCTTTGGATGGGGCTTGGAGAATGCACAGGATTTTGTGGCGCGACTAATTAAGAACGAGGCAAATATCTCCGCACGTAAGCTCAGCACCAAGCTGGTGAATATGGCCTACCTAAACGATGGCTACCATCCCAAGGATGATATTAGCGCTGCAACCATCTACTTTAGGCAACCCCGCAAGCTGCTTATTTGTACCGGCCCCCCATTCGACAAGGAGAACGATGCCACGCTTGCAAAGAAGTTTAGCGAGTTTGATGGCAAGAAGGTAATTTGCGGCGCCACAACCGGCGATATCATCTCGCGTGAGCTGAACCTCGAGATTGAGGATAGCTTCGAGTTTACCGACCCCGATTTGCCGCCAATCTCCTACATGGAAGGAACCGATTTGGTTACCGAAGGAATTCTTACCCTCAGTAAGGCAACCGAGCTGCTCTCAAAGTTTTCCGAGACTTCTATCCCAGGGAAGGGGCCTGCCGACCAAATCATCACGCTAATTCTCGAGAGCGATGAGATCCATTTCATTGTGGGAACAGGTATTAATGTGGCGCACCAAGATCCCAGCTTACCCGTGGAGTTGGAAATCCGAAGAACAGTAGTAAAGCGGATGGCTCAAATACTTCAAGATAAATTTCTAAAGGAGGTGAAGCTAACCTTCCTGTAGTCGCCGCTTGATTATTTAGTACGTTAAACGGCCTGCCGTTGAGCTATTGGGCAACTTATCTGTTTAGGTTTTATGTAACAATTGATGAATTTTTGTAACTTACATCTAAAATAAATCACTAAAAACCTAAAACACAATGAGTAACCTAACAACTAGCTACATGGGGCTTGCCCTTAGGAATCCCATTATTGCAGCAAGCTCCGGTTTAACCAGCTCGCTAGCGAACATTAAGGCCATTGAGGCCAACGGAGCTGCGGCCATTGTCCTTAAATCTCTTTTCGAGGAGGAGATCATCATGGAGGCTCAGGACAACATGAACAAGATGCAGGCATCTGGATTCATCTACCCCGAGACCATTGAGTATTTTGATTTTGATGAGATGGAGGATCCGGTGGCCAACTACCTAAAGCTAATTGCCGATGCTAAGAGGGCCGTGAGCATCCCCATTATTGCCAGCGTAAACTGCGTAACTGCCGATAAGTGGCCCGATTTTGCCATGCGCATTCAGAATGCCGGGGCCGATGCCATTGAGCTAAATATCTTTGCGCTACCCTCCGATTTTAGCAGAAGCGCCGAGCAGAACGAGCAGCTTTACTTCGATATCATTGCTCGGGTAACCCGCATGGTGAAAATACCTGTTGGGTTGAAAATTAGCCCATACAACGCTTCGCTGGGCAGCTTTATCAAGCGCCTTAGCGAAACGCCCATTAAATCGATTGTGCTATTCAACCGATTCTACAACCCCGATTTCGATATTAACACTCTTGAGTACACCGCTGGCTCGGTATTCAGCTCGGCTGGCGATTTTGCAATGCCCTTGCGCTGGATTGCCATCATGGCCGAACGCGTTTCGTGCGATTTGGTTGCATCAACTGGAGTGCATGATGGTAGTGCGGTGGTAAAATCGCTGCTTGCAGGGGCCAGCGCTACTCAAGTTGCATCTACGCTATACAAAAATGGCTTCGAGCATATTTCATCAATGCTTAAGCAGGTTGAGGATTGGATGAGTGAAATGGGGTACAAGAGTATTGATGAGTTTAAGGGTAAGATGAGCCAGGCCAAGAGTTATGATCCTGCTGCATTCGAGCGGGTTCAGTTCATGAAGCACTTTAAGGATTTAAAAAGATAATCTCCAAATTTTTTCGTTTAGCTTATCGTTCCTAACTTTGCAGCGCAAAGGTTAAGTGAGAACAAGACCCTACAGCATTCAGGTGTCTTGTTTTCCTTTTATATCCACAGTAACTCATACCAAATGAATCGATTGCTCGATATCCGATCGTACTTTCATCGTGTAGGTTTTGCCTTTAGAGCGCTGAGGAATAGGAATTTTCGATTGTTCTTCATGGGGCAAATCGTTTCGCTCATGGGTACGTGGATACAGAATATCGCTCTGGGTTGGCTAGTGTATCGTCTTACCGATTCGGCGGTTTGGCTCGGCGTAATCGGTTTCTCGGGGCAAATACCAGCACTTTTCCTCACCCCTTTTGCAGGTGTTTTTGCCGACCGGCTCGATAGGCGTAAGGTGCTTATTGTGGCACAGGTGGTCCCTATGATTTTGGCCTTTACCATGGGTACATTAATCCTTACCGATATAGTGCAGGTATGGCACATTGCCCTTATTGCTGCGCTTAATGGAGTGGTTATAGCCTTTGACAATCCGTTTCGCCATGCTTTTTTGGTTGATATGATTGGCGATAAGGAGCTGCTACAAAACTCCATTGCGCTGAACTCTACCCTGTTCAACTCGGCTCGGTTCATTGGGCCAATGATTGGCGGATTCCTAATTGCATGGGTTGGCGAGGGCATTTGCTTTATGATTAATGGCGTAAGCTTTTTGGGAGTGGTATTCTCGCTTGTGGCCATGAACGTAAAACCTGTAAACCGAAACCCTCATCATGCCTCCGTTTTCTCCGATTTGGTGGAGGGCGCAAGGTATGCCTTTTCGTTCAAGCCAATACGATTCCTGCTACTGCTTGTGGTTACCACTGGTTTCTTTGGTTTGCCTTTTCAGGTGTTTATGCCCGTTTTTGCCAAGGATATTCTGGGCGGCGGCTCGCAGCTCCTCGGATTTTTAACAGGAGCATTGGGTGCCGGGGCATTAACGGGCGCAATATATCTAGCCTCGCGCAAAAATGTATCAACCCTTCCCAAGCTAATATTGGGCTCAGCCATTGTGTTTGCGCTGGGCCTAATGAGCATGTCGCTCTCCACAAGCATAGCCCTTTCGTTGGTACTGCTTTACATTACAGGCTTTGGAATGATTGTGCAGTACGCTTCAACCAACACCCTTATACAAACCATTGTTGATGATGGTAAAAGGGGTAGAGTAATGTCGCTTTACGGGATGTCGTTCCTAGGGGTAACGCCCTTGGGTAGCTTGCTCCTTGGCACCATCTCGGGTTCCATTGGGGTTCAGATCACCCTTTTGGCATCAAGCGTAGTTTGCCTTGCCGCCGTGGCCATATACTCCCGCAGGGTAAAGGTGGTGAAGGAGGCGATAGGGTAGGGGTGATAGCAGATCTTTCAATTGTATTGTAGTTCAAATTCTTACCTCGTTTTTCTTACTTTTTAAATAATATCCTACAGCCCGACACAAGTTGTCGCAACCCTACCATAAGTTTGTAAATAAAAAACATTATGGACAGGAAAAGAGAACATTTTACAAGCTTTAGCATTGCCGGTTTTACCTACTACGATGGGGTTTTTGCTTTTAATCAGCTGAAAATTGGCGTGCAGGTAAGGCTGGTAGTTGAGCCCACCAATCAATTCGATAAAAATGCTGTTGCAATTTACGTAGATGAAAACAAGCTGGGATATATTCCCAGATCATGCAACAGGGAGGTAAGTAAGGTGTTAAATGCCGGTTACAATATTTTTAGCGCATTTATTCAAGGGGTATATCCCGATGCAATTCCCGAAGAGCAGGTTAGGGTAGTGGTATTCATAAATAGGAATACGGATTAAGCCTATAAAATTAGAGGTTATTGTTTGGCGCTCAAAAGAAACAGATAATCAAGGGAGTCGTAATATTTTTTTGTATTTTTATTGCAAAAATATGTGAATTATGGTTGATCACAGAAAGATTTATCGTGTTTTTAACCTGATTTCGCGTTTGCGATCGCCTTTTGGAGCAACCAAAACAGCATTGGCTCGCGATTTTGATGTTTCTGAGCGAACCATAGAGCGATATATTGTGCTACTTCAAGATCTAGGTTTCGATGTTACTAAGCGAGCCAACCGTTTCCGTATCGAGTGCGTAGGCAAGCACCAGGTTACTCCCGAGGATCTAATCGTATTCAGCTTGGAGGAGGCAGCTGCCATTAAGGATGCCATTACCAACAGCCCCCTTAGGGGGCCGCTCCAGAAAAGCCTGCTTACCAAACTATACGCCCTCACTGATATTGATGAGATATCGGACACCCTCTACAGGCAAAATATTTCAAAAAACATTAGCTCCATACGTAGGGCTATAAAGAGTAAGGAGCAACTCATTTTAAAGAGCTATCATTCGGTAAGTAGTAGCAAAACGAGCGATCGGCTGATTGAGCCAATAAAGTTTTTTAGCTATTATACCTACCTGCTTGCCTTTGAGGTAAATTCGCAGATGGTAAAGCAATTCAAGATAGACCGTATTGAGGGGGTTCACGCAGCTGGTTACCGCTGGCAGTTCGAAGAAAAACATGGGCAAAGTCGTATCGACGCCTTCGGAATGAGCGGAACAGAACCAAAACCTGTTAACCTAAAACTCTCGATGCGTGCCCACCATCTTATGGAAGAAGAGTTTCCCGATACAGTCAATGATATCCATATTGTTGATGATGGTGCAATCTATGATGGAGCGGTGTATTCGTTCGAGGGTATTGGCCGATTTATAATGGGATTGCTTGATGAGGTGGTGGTGGTTAAACCAGAAGGACTTAAAGTGTATATCGATGAGAGAATTACAAAATGGCATGAACAAACATCAAAATAGCCTCTCTTTGAGGCAATAGTTAACCTTATCTTTTTAATCAACCTAATGGCTAATACTTATGACTAAGAATGTAACAAGCAAGAACACTAAGAATGAAATCCTTGAAGCCTATGAGGAGCTGTTGGAAAAGGTAAAGAGCACCAAACCCGAGGATCCCCGTAAGGAGCAAGAGGTTAAGCAGAATGCTAATTTGGTGCGAGCTGCCTCAGCACAAACTTTCGATGGGGTTGTTACCCAAATGGCAAACCTAAAAGTGCAGCTAACCTCGGCTCTCGATAAGCTCTCGGAAAACTTAACCGCCGAGTACCAGAAGTTTGCCGACCTGCAAAAGGCCATTGCCATTGAAAGGGAGAATCTAGAGAATCTTTACCAGCTAACCGCCGAAACCGACTCGCTGGCTGCCATGCTTCTTGCTCAGAAGGAAAAGAAAGCCCAATTTGAAGTTGAGATGGCAGAAGCCAAGCAAGCTTTTGAATCCGAGCTGGCCGAGCAACGTGCCGCTTGGAAAAAGGAGCAGGAGCTGCAAGCACAGTTGCAGAAGGAATACGACGAGAATTTGAAGAAAGCCCGTAAGCGCGAAGAGGACGAGTACAGCTACACCATTGGCCAGCAACGCAAGAAGGAGACTGATGCCTACAACGAAAAGCGTGAAGCCAAAGAGCGTGAACTTACCCAGCGCGAAGCTGCTATTGCAGCGGCTGAAGCTGAGCTTGCGGAGCTGCGTAAGCAGGTGGCCTCCTTCCCTCA
>Ga0334901_1000175_pt1 | contig 103735 bp, 70 predicted proteins | sample GraSluR3_MG_3_FD_207216 | JGI IMG/M metagenome (GOLD analysis project Ga0334901, IMG submission 207216) | Sludge microbial communities from methane-producing bioreactor in Wageningen University, Netherlands - Granular Sludge_15_08-R3 | ecosystem: Engineered > Bioreactor > Anaerobic >... | reverse complement strand
TGAAGGAATGACTTTCTACGGTGAGGAGGAAGCGATCATCGCCTATAACGAGAAAAAGGTGCAATTACACGCACTGATCAACGTGATCGTCGACGATATCGACGAGAACGGAGATCCCATCCGCAAGATGCACGAGACCACCGTGGGCCGTGTGATCGCCAACGAGGCGATCCCGAAAGAGGTGGGGTACATCAATGAGCTGCTCTCAAAGAAATCACTACGTGACATCATCGGCAAGGTGATCAAGACCTGCGGCGTGGCCCGCACGGCGCAGTACCTCGACGACATCAAGGACCTGGGGTATACTGCTGCCTTCAAGGGAGGTCTCTCCTTCAACCTGGAGGATGTGATCATCCCCGAGGAAAAGGAGAAGCTGATCCAGGATGGATATGCCGAAGTGGAGGAGATCGTGGAGAACTGGAAGATGGGTTTCATCACCTACAACGAGCGTTACAACCAGATCATTGACACCTGGACCCACATCAACTCCAAGCTCTCCAACATCCTGATGAAGCAGCTGGCAGAAGATGACCAGGGATTTAACTCGGTATACATGATGCTCGATTCAGGAGCCCGTGGATCACGTGAACAGATCCGTCAGCTCTCCGGTATGCGTGGACTGATGGCCAAGCCGCAGAAGAGTGGTGCCGAAGGAGCGCAGATCATCGAGAACCCGATTCTTGCCAACTTCAAGGAGGGCCTCTCGGTACTCGAGTACTTCATCTCCACCCATGGTGCCCGTAAGGGTCTGGCCGATACCGCCCTCAAGACCGCCGATGCCGGGTACCTCACCCGTCGTCTGGTCGATGTATCACAGGATGTGATCATCAACGAGGAGGACTGCGGTACGCTCCGTGGTCTGGCAGCCACCGCCATCAAGAACAATGACGAGGTGATCGCCTCTCTCTACGAGCGCATCCTGGGCCGCGTGTCGGTACACGACGTGCAACACCCCAACACCGGTGAGGTATTGGTGAATGCGGGTGATGAGATCACCGAGGATATCGCCAGGAAAATTGACGAGTCACCCATCGAACGGGTCGAGATCCGTTCCGTACTCACCTGTGAGTCACACCAGGGTGTATGTGCCAAGTGCTATGGCCGCAACCTGGCCACCGGCCGGATGGTACAGAAGGGCGAAGCAGTGGGTGTCATCGCCGCCCAATCCATCGGTGAGCCGGGTACACAGCTCACACTGCGTACCTTCCACGTGGGAGGTATCGCCTCCAACATCGCAACAGAGAACAGTATCGTCACCAAGTACGATGGTATTCTGGAGTTCGACGAGCTCCGCTTCGTGGAGAGCACCGACACTGAAGGCAAGAACTACAAGGTGGTGGTGAGCCGTCTGGTTGAGATGCGTATCGTGGATCCCAACACCAAGATCGTGCTGCTGTCACATAACATCCCCTATGGCTCGAAGCTATTCTTCGGTGAAGGTGACAAGATACAGAAGGGCGATCTGATCTGCGAGTGGGACCCGTTCAATGCTGTGATCGTCTCGGAAGCAACGGGTAAGATCCGCTTCGAGAACTTCACCGAGAACATGACCTACAAGGTGGAATCGGATGAGCAGACCGGCCTGAAGGAGAAGGTGATCATCGAATCACGCGACAAGACACGTGCTCCCTCTGCCCATATAGTGAATGAGAACGATGACATCCTCCGTACCTATACCCTGCCCCTCGGCTCGCACATCGTGAAGAATGAGAACGACGAGATCAAGGCGGGTGATGTACTGGTGAAGATCCCCCGTGCCGTAGGCAAGGCAGGTGACATCACCGGGGGTCTGCCACGCGTCACCGAGCTGTTCGAAGCCCGTAACCCCTCCAACCCGGCGGTGGTTTCCGAGATCGACGGCGAGGTATCATTCGGCAAGATCAAACGAGGCAATCAGGAGATCTCCGTTACCTCCAAGACAGGTGAACAGAAGAAATACATGGTACCTCTCTCCAAGCAGATCCTGGTACAGGAGAACGACTATATCCGTGCCGGCATGCCCCTCTCCGACGGCGCCACGACACCGGCCGACATCCTCGCGATCATGGGGCCGACAGCCGTGCAGGAGTACATCGTGAACGAAGTGCAGGATGTATACCGTCTGCAGGGCGTGAAGATCAACGACAAGCACTTTGAGGTGATCGTGCGTCAGATGATGCGCAAGGTGGAAGTGGTGGATCCGGGAGATACCCGCTTCCTCGAGCAGCAGCTGGTCGACAAGCATGAGATGATGGAAGAGAACGACCGCATCTGGGGCAAGAAGGTGATCGTCGATGCCGGCGACTCCCAGATCTTCGAGCCGGGACAGATCGTCACCGTGCGTAAGTTGCGCGACGAGAACAGCTCGCTGAAACGACGCGACCTGAAACCGGTGGAGGCACGCGATGCCGTGCCGGCCACTGCCAACCAGGTGCTGCAGGGTATCACCCGTGCCGCGCTGCAGACCACCAGCTTCATGTCGGCCGCCTCATTCCAGGAGACCACCAAGGTGCTGAACGACGCCGCCATCAACGGCAAGACCGACACACTGGAAGGGCTCAAGGAGAACGTGATCGTAGGTCACCTCATCCCTGCCGGTACCGGTCAGCGTGAGTTTGAGAAGCTGATTGTCGGTTCACGGGAGGACTTTGAGAAGCTGAATGCCAGCAAGCGCAACAACCTGTTCCAGGAAGCCGCTGTTGAAGAATAATAGCTTTGAAATAACTTTTTTTAAAACCCGTGTCGGATTGCCGGCACGGGTTTTTTGTTGTGCTATGCTCGTTTCATGCATCCATAAACCTGCACGTTCGTTTTGCATGATAGAACAAAGCGTAACTTTAGAAATTCATGATATATCAAAGTACAACTTTAGATATTCATGAGAAATGCATATTTTTGTAAGGTTAAATGCTAATATCCACGAAAATGAATGATTATGTTATCACGCAAAATAACTCTTCAGGATGTTGAAAACGACAGCATTTTCCTTTGGGGTGCACGGCAAACCGGTAAAAGCACGTTGCTCAAAATGCAATTTCCCGACAAGCACTATATAGACTTGCTGAAATCGGATGAATTCGAGCGATACAACCGTCGTCCGGCGCTGTTACGCGAAGAACTCAGTTTACTCCCCATCAACGAATTGATTATTATTGACGAAATTCAGAAAGTTCCTGCATTATTCGACGAAGTGCATTGGCTCATGAGCAATCGCAACCTTCGTTTCATCCTGAGCGGCTCCAGTGCACGCAAGCTGCGGAGAAGCGATGTCAACCTGCTTGGTGGCAGAGCTATCCGAAAGCATCTCTATCCATTAGTGAGCACTGAGATTCCTGATTTTGACCTATTAAAAGCTTGCAACAACGGTATGCTACCCCGACATTATCTTGTGGAAGATGCAGGTAAACGACTTCAGGCTTACGTGGGTGACTACCTCCAACAAGAAATCAAAGCCGAAGCGCTTACCCGCAATCTCAATACTTTTTCACGATTTATGGAAGTGGCTGCTCTTAGTAACGGTGAAATTGTAAATTACAACAACATTGCCACGGAATGCGGCATCAGTGCTCCGACTGTGAAGGAATATTTCTCCATTCTTGAAGAGACACTCATCGGATACATGATTCCGGCATTTACCCAAAAAGTAAAACGCAGGGTGATCCAGTCACCCAGGTTTTATTATTCCGATGTGGGTATCGCCAATTTCCTGCTCCAAAGAACTGTGCTAAATCCGGGGTCACCGGAATTTGGGCACGCTTTCGAACACTTTATCTTACAGGAAATCATTGCCTACATCGGGTATTTCAGGCCGTTGTTAAGTTTGGCGTATTGGCGTACCACATCGGGTTACGAAGTGGATGCCATCATTGGCAATGCCGATTTTGCCATCGAAATTAAATCTTCCACCGAAGTGCAGTCGCATCATACAAAAGGATTAAAAGCATTCTCAGAAGAATTTCCCGACGCCCGGCTCATCATCGTTTCATTGGATAAATATCCACGACGGACAAACAATGTGGATATCTATCCTGCCACACAATTCCTTTCAAAGATGTGGAACGGCGATTTCTTTTGATATTCCACCAGATGATGCTTCGGCATATTATTTGTCAAATCCGCATTTACAACTAATTTAGCGCCAAATATCAATCGAATGAAAGCTGCGCGCAATTCTCACCTCCCGGTGTGGTTCACCATCATTGGGCTGGCACTGGCCTCTTGCTCAAACCCACAACCTGAAGCTGTCACGTTATTGAAAGCTGCCGAACAGCTGGCTGATAGCTGTCCCGACTGATAAATTAAGACTGATATGGGTGCAATCTCGTTTTTAAAAAATAGGTCAATGAATTCGAAGAAAACAATTTGAACATTACAACTACTGCCCGATCCACTTCTTCAGGTAGTCGTAGATCGCCTGTTGCGCACGCACAGGAGGCATATCGTTATGTTTGTAAACGTTTTCAAGGTTCTCATCCACCCATACGGCGCTCTGGTTATCTTCAAGCTGGATCTTCAGGATATCGATGATCTGCCGCTTCAGCGGCTCGGCATATACCGGGAAGGCCACCTCTATGCGGCGCTGCAGGTTGCGCGCCATCCAGTCGGCAGAGGTGAGGTAGATGGTCTCCTTGCCACCGTTCAGGAAGTACCATACCCGGGCATGCTCCAGGTAGGCATCCACGATGCGCGTCACCCGGATATTCCTGCTGTAGGGTTGGTTGGGTACCAGGCAGCAGATGCCGCGGATGATCAGGTCGATCGTCACCCCCGCCTCACTGGCACGATAGAGAGCGTTGATCATCTCCTTGTCCTCCAGGCTGTTCATCTTTAGAATGATGTATCCCTCTCTCCCCTGCTCCACCTGCGTGATCTCCTGTTCTATCAACTGATGGATGGCGGGCAGCATGTTGAATTGGGTCACCAGCAGATGCCTGAAGTCATGCATGTAGGGCTTTCCCTCCAGCACGCGGAACACCTCGTCGATGTCATGGATGATCCCCCTGTTGGAGGTGAGCAACCCCTTGTCGGAATAGATGCGGGCAGTCTTCTCGTTGAAGTTGCCGGTACCCAGGTAGGCATACCCCTTGACAGGATCATCGGGATCGTTGCTCCTCTTGCGTACATAGGCCAGCTTGGCATGCACCTTCAGTCCCGGCAGGCTGTAGATGATCTTGACGCCCGCCTGCTGCATCAGCTCGGAAGAGATGTAGTTGTTCTCCTCATCGAAACGGGCTTTCAGCTCTACGAAGACGGTCACCTTCTTACCGTTCTTGGCTGCACTGATCAGGCTGTTGATCACCGCCGAGTTCTCCGCCACACGGTATTGGGTCACCTTGATCTCCAACACCTTGGGGTCGAAAGCAGCCTGCAGCAGGAAGCGCAGCAGGTAGTCGAACGACTGGTAGGGGAAATGGAGCAGCAGATCCTGGCGGCGCAGCACCCGCAGGATGGAGCTGTTGGCTTCCAGCTCCGGCACCCGTAGCGGCTGTGGCAACGGCTGGCGGAGGCTCTCTCCCACCGGGTTGGGCAATTTCATCAGGTCGGCCAGGTTGAGGTAACGGCCCGAGGGGAGCAGCTCCTCCTCCTCTATCTCATATGCCTCACAGAGATACTTCAGGAAGTAGTCGGGCATATCCTTGTCGTACTGAAAGCGGGTCACCGCCCCGATCTTACGTTTGCGTACCTTCCGCAGGATCCGTTCGGCAATATCCTTCTGATCTTCGTTCTCGAGCGAGAAATCGGCATCGCGCGAGATCTTGATGCTGTAGCAATCCACGATCTCATAACCGGGAAAGACACTCTGCATGTTCGCCTTGATCAGGTCGTCGATGAAGATGATGTAGTGATTGCCCCCAAAGGAGGGCAGCTCCACAAACCGTGGCACCTTGGTGTAGGGGATCTTCATGATGGCATAGGTATAGGAGGTGCCGTTGGTTCCCTTCTTCTTCTTTTTCCGCAGGCTCACCACCTGGTAGATACGTCCGTCGAGGATGAAGGAGTGGATGTCATCTTTCATGATGATCATCGGCTGCAGGTAGGGGAACACCTCCTCATTGAAGTACTTCTCCACGAACGCCCGATGAAAGGGCTCCACCTCGTCGGTCTGGTAGAGGATGATGCCATTGCGGCGCAGTTCCGGGAGGATCATCTCGTTGAAGATGGCGTAATACTCCTTTTCATGAGCTGTCACCTCACGGTTGATCTGGATGATGGTCTGCAACGCCTCTTCCACCGACTCATCGCGCTTGATGCTCTCCAGCAGGGAGCTATGATAACCCGACACACGGATCTTGTAGAACTCTTCCAGGTTGGAGGAGTAGATAGAGAGGAACTTGATCCGCTCATAGATGGGCAACCGCTCATCTTTCGCCTCCAGGAGCACCCGGTAATTGAAAGAGAGCCAGCTGATATCGCGTTTGAAATAGGTGTAACTGTTATTATCCATTGAATCCGACAGTGCTGATAAGATTAAACCTCAAAAATAGGAAGTTTGTTCGAATAAATCATCTTTTGCCTGAAAATTACCAATTCATCCCCATTTTTGTAGAAATGGTTCTAACAAAAGAACAAATGTTGTAAGTTTGTGCATTCTTAGAAAAAAAACAGCCAATAGAATGACAAAGAACATACGTGATTACCTGCTGTTGACGCTTAAAGGGATGGCAATGGGGGCAGCCGATGTGGTTCCGGGTGTCTCGGGCGGGACGATAGCCCTGATCACCGGGATCTATGAGGAACTCATCTTTTCCATCAAGTCGATCAACCTCAAAGCCTTGAAACTTCTCCTCTCGGGGAGACCTGCCGCCTTTTGGAAAGCCATCAACGGTAGTTTTCTGCTGAGTGTTTTATTGGGTATCGCCATCAGCATCTTCTCGCTGGCCAAGGGGCTGACCTTTCTGCTACATCACTATCCCATCCTGGTGTGGTCCTTCTTTTTCGGACTTATCGTTGCATCTGCCATTTATGTGGCACGCACCATCAAAGCGTGGAACGCCGGTGCGGTGATAGCAGGCATTGCCGGCATTGTGATCGCCTATTTTATTACGGTGATCTCACCGGCTGAAGCCAACACCACCTGGTTTTATATCTTCTTTTCGGGTATGATTGCCATCTGTGCCATGATCCTGCCGGGCATCTCAGGTAGCTTCATCCTGGTACTGCTCGGCATGTACCAGTTTATCCTGGGTGCCGTAGGGGATCTGAATATTCCGGTGTTGCTCGTTTTTGTAGCCGGTGCAGCTATCGGCATCATCGGCTTTTCCAACGTCCTCTCCTGGCTGCTGAAGAAATTTCATACCCTCACCATCGCGCTGCTGGCCGGCTTCATGGTCGGCTCCCTCAACAAGATCTGGCCCTGGAAGGAGGTCACCGAATCGTTTATCGACCGACATGGAGAGGTGAGACCGCTGGCTGAAAAGAATATATTGCCCGCCACCTATGAGAACCTCACGGGAAATGAATCCTTGTTATGGGGCGCTATCTTTTTCCTGGTAGTTGGTTTTGTGCTGATTTTTGTAATTGAGGCAGCATCAAAGAAGAAACGATGAAGAGAATAGGGTTGCTCTCCGACACCCACGGCTACTGGGACGACAAGTTTGAGACCTATTTCGAAACGTGCGACGAGATATGGCATGCGGGTGACATCGGCACGCTGGAGCTGGCCACTCGCTTTGAGGCGATGAAGCCTTTCCGCGCCGTCTACGGCAACATCGACGACTACAAGACCCGCATCACCTACCCGCAGACGCTGCGCTTCACCCTGGAGCAGGTGGAGGTGCTGATGACCCATATCGGCGGCTACCCGGGCCGCTACGATCCCTCCATCCGTGCACAGCTCCTGGCCCGTCCCCCAAAACTCTTCATCGCCGGCCATTCGCATATCCTGAAGGTACTCTATGACAAGAAGCTGGATTGCCTTCATATGAACCCGGGGGCGGCAGGCAAGTATGGCTTCCACCGGGTGCGTACGCTGCTCCGCTTCGTGCTGGATGAGGGGGATATCCGCGACCTGGAGGTGATTGAAATTGGCAAACAGGGTTAAAAAAGTCCCGGGAAGAGGGTAATCAGGATACCCCCTGCACCGATCACCATGAAGAGGGTGCCCACCGTACGGTTGAGCAGGATCAGCCCTCTCCGGTTAAACCGTTTGCGCAGGCGAGCAATGAAGAGTGTGAGCAGGAACCACCAGCTAAAAGCGGCCAGTACAAAGGCGCTGATCCCGGCAATGAGATATTCCGTTCCCTCTGCCAGCGGGTTAAAGGAGAAGCGGGTGTAGAGCCCCATAAAGACCAGGATGATGGTCGCATTGGAGAAGGTGAGCAGGAAGGAGGAGATAAAATCACGGAGCAGGCGATCCTCATCGGGGACAATTGCAGGGCTCCACCCTTTCAGGGGATTGCTGCGGAAGACAAACCAGCCGAAGAGGATCAGCACCAGACCGCCAAAAGGCTGAAGAAAAGTCTCATAACGCTCCAGAAAGCGGGAGACAAAACCCATGGCTGTCATGGTGAGCAGTGCATAAGTGATGTCCGACAGCATGGCCCCCATGCCGGTGAGGAATCCGTGACGTCGTCCCCTGCTGAGCGTCCGCTGGATGGTCAGCATGTTGATCGGTCCCATGGGCGAGGAGACCATGAACCCGATGAGAAAACCCTTGGCAATGGTTTCAAGCATCTTACAATCCTATTCTTTGGGGAAACACCAGTTCCGCTGTAAAGATACGGCGGTTAAAGTTCAGCACAAAACCGAAGCGCCACTTTTCACCCTCCAATTACGCCTCTTTTCACCAAAGTTGTTTAACTTTGTCTCTCCGTTCAGCCCTGTGGAATCCTCCCGCTGAACCCAACAAAAACAAGAGACATGATTTCATTTTTCAGAACCCCCTCTCAGAGTGTGATCGCCGTGGAATCGGCCGAGGTCTTAACCCCTGAGACAGTTGAAAAGCTCTGCTGGCTCTTCGGCGAGGCTGAGATGCTCACATCTGCATCCCTCGATACCCCCTTTATCGGACCACGATGCGAGATGATCACCCCCTGGAGCACCTGCGCCGTGGAAATCACGCAGAACATGGGCATTGGAGGGATCACCCGCATGGAGGAGTATACCCCCCTGACAGCAAGCAGCGCGTTCGACTACGACCCGATGCTGCAGCGCAGGTATAAGCAGCTGGACCAGGCGCTCTTCACCATCGGCCGTCAGCCGGAGGCGATCCTCTACATCGATGACATTGCGGCCTACAACAATGCCGAAGGGTTGGCGCTGAGCGACGATGAGATCAACTACCTGAACGAGGTGAGCAGTAAGATGGGACGGAAACTGACCGACAGCGAGGTGTTCGGCTTCTCACAGGTCAACTCGGAGCACTGTCGTCATAAAATCTTTAATGGCCGTTTCATCATCGACGGTGAGGAGAAAGAGCTATCACTCTTCCAGCTGATCAAGAAGACATCGAACATCAACCCCAACAGCCTGATATCGGCCTACAAGGACAACGTGGCCTTCATCCGGGGACCGTTGATCGAACAGTTTGCACCGGCCAGCGGCGACAAGCCCGACTTCTTCGAGACCCGTGAAGTAGAGAGCGTGCTCTCGCTAAAAGCTGAAACACATAACTTCCCCACCACCGTGGAGCCCTTCAACGGCGCCTCCACCGGCACCGGCGGGGAGATACGCGACCGCCTTGCCGGCGGCAAGGGCTCACTGCCCGTAGCGGGGACTGCTGTCTACATGACCTCCTACCCCCGTTTGGAGGAGGGTCGTCCCTGGGAGCAGGTCATGCCTCCCCGTGCCTGGCTCTACCAGACACCTGAGCAGATCCTGATCAAGGCCTCCAACGGTGCTTCCGACTTCGGCAACAAGTTCGGCCAGCCACTCATCTGCGGCTCCCTGCTCACCTTCGAGCATACCGAAAACCGGAAGCAGTACGGCTATGACAAGGTGATCATGCTCGCCGGTGGCGTGGGTTACGCCAACAGCCGCGATGCGAAGAAAGGCGACCCGAAGAGCGGCGAGAAGGTGGTGGTGCTGGGAGGTGACAACTACCGCATTGGTATGGGCGGCGGGGCTGTCTCATCGGTCAACACCGGCGAGTACTCCTCCGGCATCGAGCTCAACGCGGTGCAACGCGCCAACCCGGAGATGCAGAAAAGGGTGGCCAACGTGATCCGCACCCTCGCCGAGTCGGACGAGAACCCCATCGTCTCCATCCACGACCATGGCGCAGGGGGACACCTCAACTGCCTCTCCGAGCTGGTGGAACAGACCGGCGGGGTGATCGAGATCGACAAGCTGCCGGTGGGTGACAAAACCCTCTCGGCCAAAGAGATCATCGGCAATGAGAGCCAGGAACGGATGGGTCTGCTGGTGGAACAACAGGAAATTGAGCGGATCGAACGGATTGCTGCCCGTGAGCGTGCACCGATGTACGTGGTGGGTGAGACCACCGACGACATGCGCTTCACCTTCCGCAAGGAGGGAGAAGCCAACCCCATCGACATGGAGCTGGCCGATTTCTTCGGCAAGCCACCGGTCACCGTGATGGAGGACAGCACCCTGGAAGAGTCGTTCGAGGCTCCCGGATACAACACAACTGAGCTTGGCACCTACATTGAAAACGTACTGAAGCTGGAAGCCGTGGCCTGTAAGGACTGGCTCACCAACAAGGTGGACCGCTCCGTGACCGGCAAGATCGCCCGTCAGCAGTGCCAGGGAGAGATACAGCTACCGCTGAGCGACTGTGGTGCCATCGCCCTCGACTACCGGGGATATGCCGGAATGGCTACCTCCATCGGTCATGCCCCCCAGGCAGCGATGATTGACCCGGCGGCAGGATCGGTGCTGGCGGTCTCCGAAGCACTCACCAACATGGTGTTCGCACCCCTCAGCGAAGGTCTCCAGAGCGTCTCACTGAGCGCCAACTGGATGTGGCCCTGCCGTAATCGGGGTGAGGATGCCCGTCTCTACAAGGCGGTGGAAGCCTGCTCCGACTTCGCCTCTGAGCTGGGCATCAACATCCCCACCGGCAAGGACTCCCTCTCCATGACACAAAAGTATGGCGACGAAAAGGTCTACTCCCCCGGCACGGTGATCATCTCGGCTGCTGCCGAGGTGAAAAACATCCGTCGGATCGTCAGCCCGGTGCTGGCTTACATCAAAGGCACCTACCTCTACTACATCGACTTCTCGTTCGACACCTTTAAGCTGGGCGGTTCCGCCTTCGCCCAGACCATGGGCAGGGTGGGCGACGAGGTGCCCACAGTGAACGACAGCGAATATTTTAAAAATGCCTTCGCCGCCGTGCAGGAACTCACCAGCCGTGGCCTTATCCTGGCGGGTCACGACATCTCCGCCGGCGGACTGGTCACCACGTTGCTGGAGATGTGCTTCGCCAACCCGCAGGGGGGCATTGAAGCGCACCTCGACAAGATCCGCCATGCTGACCTGATCAAGATCCTCTTCTCGGAAAACCCGGGGGTGGTGATCCAGGTGAAACACCACCGCCTGGTGGAGAAGATACTGGAAGATTACGGCGTGGGATTTGCCATCGTGGCACGTCCCACCGAAGAGCGCAAGCTGGTGATCGCCAAAGAGGAGTTCCGACAGGAGTTCGACATCGACCAGCTGCGTGACATCTGGTACAGGAGCTCCTACCTGCTCGACCGCAAGCAGAGCGGCGAGAAATGTGCCGCCGACCGCTTCGCCAACTACAAACAGCAACCGTTGCAGTTTAGCTTCAACCCTTCCTTCACCGGGAAGATGGAGGATCTGGCTCTTGCTCCCGACCGGAAGGAACGCAGCGGCCTCACCGCGGCGATCATCCGCGATAAGGGCACCAACGGCGAACGGGAGATGGCCTACGCTCTCCACCTGGCAGGCTTCGACGTGAAGGATGTACACATGACCGACCTCACCTCGGGACGCGAGACGCTCGAAGAGGTACAGTTCGCCGTTTTCTGCGGCGGATTCTCCAACTCTGATGTGCTGGGCTCCGCCAAGGGGTGGGCAGGCGGCTTCCGTTACAACGAGCAGGCCAAAGCAGCGCTCACCCACTTCTACGCACGTGAGGATACGCTCAGCCTCGGCATTTGCAACGGCTGCCAGCTGATGATGGAGCTGGGGCTGCTCTACCCCGAGATGGGCGACAGCCATCCGAAGATGGCGCATAACCTGTCGCACAAGTTCGAGTCCGCTTTTGTGAGCGTGGAGATTCCACAGAACGAATCGGTGCTGTTCCGCTCGCTCACCGGCACCAGGATGGGTATCTGGGTGGCTCACGGCGAAGGGCGATTTGTGCTGCCTGAGTCTGAATCGGCTTACAACATAGCAGCGAAGTATGTCTACGACGAGTATCCCGGCAACCCCAATGGCTCCGATCATGCTACTGCGGCTGTCTGCTCTGCTGACGGCCGTCACCTGGCGATGATGCCTCACCTGGAGCGCACCATCTTCCCCTGGCAGAATGCCTTCTACCCCTTCGCTTTCCGCAAGCATGAGGTGACCCCCTGGATGGAGGCATTCGTCAACGCTAGAGAGTGGTTGAAAGAGAGAAAGTAAGATCTTAATTGAGTGACTGTGGCACAACCAATATTTGAGCAAACGCTGAAAGTGCGTGATTATGAATGCGATACGCAGGGGCATGTAAACAATGCCAACTATCAGCACTATTTCGAAGTGACGAGACATGAGTTTCTGGAAAAGGTGGGGCTCAACTTTCATGAGCTGCACCTGCAGGGGATTGATGCAGTGGTCTCCCGTGTGGAGATTCGCTACAAGGCACCCCTTATCGGGATGGATCTCTTCCGCTGCACCGTCACCCGGCTGGAGCGGATTGGTGTGAAGTACATCTTCCACCAGGAGATCATCCGCGAAAAGGATGGATTCGTCTGCGCCAAGGCGAAGATCGAGGTGGTCAACCTGGTGAACGGCACGCTGTCGCAGCCGGAACGGTTCGACCAGGCTTTCAGGCAGTACATCTGATTGGGGTTGATTTTAGCGATTAGCTGAATGCTAAATGGTGAATGCTGAATGCATCAACCCAACCCCTGCCCCGAAAAAATCTATCACAAAAAAAGCTGACTGCTGACAGCTGTCGGCTGACCGCAAAAAATGAAAAACAAGACTCTCTACCGGATCGCACTCACGCTGATCAAAGGTGTGGGGGTGATGCATGCCCGCAACCTGATGGAGATCGTGGGCGATGAGGAGGCGATCTTCCGGGAGAGCAGGCAACGGCTTAAAGCTATTCCCCGGCTACCGGAAAAAGTGATCGATGAGATCCGCAACCCGGAGGTGCTCCGACGGGCAGAGAAGGAGCTTGCCTTTATCACAAAAAACAACCTGCAGACCCTCTTTTTCACCGATGCCTCCTACCCGCAGCGGCTTACGCAATGTATCGATGCACCGGTACTGCTCTACAGCAGGGGGGTGAGTGACCTGAACCGCAGCAAGGTGGTCAGCGTGGTGGGTACCCGCAATGCCACCCGCCAGGGAACACAGTTCTGTGAGACATTCATCCGCGAGCTGTCGGAAAGCGACCCCGACATACTGATAGTCAGCGGACTGGCCTACGGCATCGATATCTGTGCCCATCGCTCCGCACTCAAAGAGGGCCTCTCTACGGTGGCAGTGCTGGCTCACGGTCTGGACCGCATCTACCCCTCGCTGCATCGTCAGACGGCTGTGGAGATGCTGAAAGCGGGAGCGCTGCTCACCGAGTTCCCCAGCGAGACCAACCCCGACAAGCATAACTTCGTGAAGCGCAACCGCATCGTGGCCGGCATGGCCGACGCGGTGGTGGTAATTGAATCAGGTGTGAAAGGAGGATCGCTCACCACCGCCGACATTGCCAACTCATACTTCCGTGAGGTGTTTGCCCTGCCTGGACGGGTGAGGGACCCAATGTCATCCGGCTGCAACCGCCTCATCGCGGACAACCAGGGGGTGTTGTTGCACAGCAGCGAACAGTTCCTCGCCCACATGGGATGGGAGAAGCAACCGGAGGTGAACAAAGCGACACAGAAAGAGTTGTTCACGGAGCTGACGGCCGAGGAGGAGCAGATATGCCAACTACTGAGCCGGCAGGAGTCGATGCAGGTCAACAACCTCTCCGTGGAGTTGAACATCCCCGTCACTGATCTGTTCCTTACCCTGCTGGAGCTGGAAGTAAAAAATGTGGTGAAAGCGCTGCCGGGTGGGGTTTATCAGTTGGCGTAAAAAAAGCACGGTTCATCCTTTCGTTTCATCTGAACTTTTTTTTATATCTTTGAGAACGAAACGCAATTCATAAAAATCAATGGCATTACACATTGGAGACAGGATACCGGAAGAACTTGGAACCGATCAGCAGGGTGATCCGGTGAAAGCAAGTCGTTACGCCGGCAGGAAGCTGGCCATCTACTTCTACCCAAAAGACAACACCCCCGGGTGCACTGCCCAGGCTTGTAGTCTGCGCGACGGGTACAGTGACCTGCAACAGGCGGGTTACGAGGTTCTGGGGGTCAGCGTGGACAGCGAAGCATCCCATCAGAAGTTTGTCAACAAACATACATTGCCCTTCCCGCTGATTGCCGATACCGAAAAACGGTTGGTGCAACTCTTCGGCGTGTGGCAAGAGAAGACCATGATGGGTAAAAGATATATGGGAACGGTGCGAACCACTTTCCTGACAGACGAGCAGGGTGTGATCACCCATGTGCTGGCGGGACGCGAAGTGGATACGAAGAACCATGCTGTACAGATCCTGGGCAGCAGATAGCAATTTAAATCGGGTTTTTACTCCCCCGTCATCCTCTGTGCCAGGCTGGTTGCAAAAGTGATCGGCACCGGGGTATCAGACTTAAAAGAAACAAACCAATAACATTATGGAACAGGAAAAAGAGAACAAGAACAGTGAGAAGCTGAAAGCACTGCGGGCAGCAATGGACAAGATAGAGAAGACTTACGGCAAGGGATCGATCATGATGATGGGCGATGAGAAGGTTGAAGAGGTGCCGGTCATCTCCTCCGGCTCTATCGGTTTGAACGTCGCTTTGGGCGTGGGTGGATACCCACGTGGCAGGGTGATAGAGATCTACGGACCGGAATCGTCGGGTAAGACCACGCTGGCCATTCATGCCATCGCCGAAGCACAGAAGGCGGGAGGAGTAGCAGCTTTCATCGATGCGGAGCATGCCTTCGACCGTTTTTATGCAGAGAAGCTCGGGGTCAATACCGACGAGCTGCTAATCTCGCAACCCGGCAGTGGGGAGGAGGCTCTTGAGATTGCCGAGCAGCTTATCCGCTCATCAGCCGTCGATATCATTGTGATCGACTCGGTGGCGGCACTCACCCCTAAGAAAGAGATTGAAGGGGATATGGGCGACTCGAACGTGGGACTACAGGCAAGACTGATGTCGCAAGCGCTGCGCAAGCTCACCTCAGCCATCAGCAAAACCAACACCACCTGTATCTTCATCAACCAGCTGCGTGAGAAGATCGGCGTGATGTTCGGCAACCCGGAGACCACTACCGGCGGGAATGCCCTCAAGTTTTACGCATCTGTCCGTCTCGATATCCGTGGTAACGGATCGCCAATCAAAGATGGTGACGAGCAGATCGGACGCCCCACCCGTGTCAGGGTGGTGAAGAACAAGGTGGCACCACCCTTCCGCAAGGCGGAGTTTGACATCATGTATGGCGAGGGAATCTCCCGCACCGGCGAGATCATCGACCTGGGGTCGGAGCTCAACATCATCAAGAAGAGCGGCTCCTGGTACAGCTACAACGACACCAAGCTGGGACAGGGACGTGATGCTGCCAAGTTGGCCGTACGAGACAACCCCGAGCTGGCCGAGGAGCTTGAAAAGCTGGTCTTCGAAGCACTGAAAAGCAAGTAAACAGACAATCAAAGCGGGATTCCTATTGAGGGGTCTCGCTTTTCACTCTTCATCATCAGCCACTCTCTATTGATACAACACTATCACCTCCTCAAACACTCATCATCCTATGCATACCTACCGATCATTGACCGACACGGAGATACGGATACTGGAACAGAACGGGTGCAGAAGCACCGACTGGGATGCTGTCACAGTGAAGGACGGTTTTCTTCCTGCACACATCAAGCATACACAGTTCTCAGGTAAGATTGAACTGGGACTCTTTGAAAAAGTGTTCACCCTTGCCGGGGGGTTGATGAAGCATACCGGTATCAGCCATGCGGTGCTTCACAACTGCACGGTAGGTGACAACGTGGTGATCGAGAACGTGCAGAACTACATCGCCAACTACACCATCGGTGACGACTGTTTTATCCAGAACGTGGATGTGATCCTTGTGGATGGCCTCACATCCTTTGGCAATGGTGTTGAAGTGAACGTACTGAATGAAACCGGTGGTCGGGAAGTACATATCACTGACAAGTTGTCGGCTCACTTTGCCTATATCTACTCACTCTACCGCCATCGGCCGGTGCTGATTGAACGGATGAAAGCGATTATCGACCACTATTGCGAAAAGCATGCTTCCGACCGGGGAACCATCGGCAATAGTTGTATGATTGTCAACGTTGGCTATATCAAGAACGTACGAATCGGTCCACACACCATGATCACCGGGGCGATGAAGCTGAAGAACGGCAGCATCAACAGCAACGAACATGACCCGGTCTACATCGGTCGTAACGTGATCGCCGAAGATTTCATCATCTCCTCGGGCTCGACGGTAGACGGTGGCTCCTTCATCACCCGCTGCTTTATCGGGCAGGCCTGTCACATCGACCATGGCTACTCCGCCTCCGACTCGCTCTTCTTCAGCAACTGCCAGGGGGAGAACGGAGAGGCCTGTGCTCTTTTTGCGGGTCCCTACACGGTGACGCACCACAAGTCGACGCTCCTGATCGCTGGCATGTTTTCCTTCATGAATGCCGGCTCAGGATCGAACCAGAGCAACCACATGTACAAGCTGGGGCCCATCCACCAGGGTATCGTGGAGAGAGGCGCCAAGACCACCAGCAACTCATACGTGCTGTGGCCTGCCAAGGTAGGAGCCTTCTCCCTCATCCTGGGACGACACTACCAGCATGCCGACACCTCCAACCTACCCTTCTCTTACCTGGTGGAGAAGGACAACAGCACCTACATCGCCCCGGGGGTCAACCTGCGCAGTGTGGGTACCATCCGCGATGCCAAGAAGTGGCCCGAAAGAGACAAACGCAAGGATCCCGACAAGCTGGACTGCATCAACTTCAACCTGCTCAGTCCCTACACCATACAGAAAGTATTCGCCGGTGTGGAGATCCTGCGTAACCTGCAGGCCACGGCCGGTGAGACCTCCGAGATCTATACCTATCAGAGTTGTATCATCACCAACCACTCCCTGAGAAGAGGGTTGCAGCTTTACGAAATCATTATCCACAAGTTCCTGGGCAACTCCATCATCAAACGACTGGAGAAGACACACTTCCACAGCAACGAGGAGATACGGCAACGACTCGTTCCCGACACCAACCCAGGGCTGGGCGAATGGCTGGACCTGTCGGGACTGATCGCCCCCAAATCGGAGATCGACACGCTACTGAACCGTATCGAGTCGGGTGAGATCACACGTCTGCAGGAGATCAATGAGGTGTTTGCCAGGCTGCATCACGATTACTATGTGAACGAATGGACCTGGGCATGGGACAAGATCCTCTCCTTTTATCAGCTTGATGCGGAGACCGTCACTGCCGCCGACGTGATCCACATTGTGAAGAAATGGGAAGAGAGTGTGGTCAGCCTGGATGAGATGATCTATTGTGATGCACGTAAAGAGTTCTCGCTCTCCTTCAAGACCGGGTTCGGTGCCGATGGCAACATCCAGGAGAAAGCGCTCGATTTCGAGTATGTGAGGGGTGCTTTCGATAACAATCCCTTCGTGACCGCCACACTCAGGCATATAGAAGTAAAAAAAGCACTGGGTGCCGAGCTGATTGAACGGATCAGCCACATCCAATAAAGAGATTCGACTTATCAGAAACCAAACCATCATATGACCGAGAAGACTCGCCAACTGATTGCGCAATTCAGTCCCAAGCCCATCAACATACCTGTCAATAAGTGTGAGCTGGAGGAGGTGATTGACACCCTGATCAACCTGATGTTCCCCATCTGTAACTGTCCGGAGGGCATGTATGTGCAGGAAGGGCTCACGATAGCTGCAGAGAAGCTGCATGCGAACATCACCACACTCCATAACCCTCAGGCAGCAGATGAAAAGACAGAAGCCTTTTTCACGCTCTATCCCACTTTACAGGAACGGCTCTACAAGGATGCCGCGTGCTATCTGCAATATGACCCGGCGGCCAAGAGCCTGGAAGAGGTGGTGATCACCTACCCCGGGTTCTATGCCCTCTGTGCGCACCGCATCGCACATGCGCTCTATCAATTGGGATTGCCGCTCATCTCCCGTCTCTTCTCCGAACATGCACATGCCAGGGTGGGCATCGACATCCACCCCGCCGCCCGCATCGGCAAGAACTGTTTCATGGATCACGGCACCGGCATTGTTATTGGTGAGACTACCGAGATCGGTGACAATGTGAAGATCTACCAGGGGGTGACGCTGGGTGCCCTCTACGTGGAGAAGAAACTCTCCAACGTGAAACGTCACCCAACCGTTGAGGACAATGTAGTGATCTACGCCAATGCCACCATCCTGGGGGGCGAGACGGTAATCGGACATGACTCGGTGATTGGTGGTGGTGCCTGGCTCACCCAGAGTGTCATCCCCTACTCACTGGTCTACAACTCTGTGGATGTGAAGATTCGCACCACGAAAGAGTTCGACGAACCACACAACTTCGTCATCTAATCCTTCTCCAAATCTGCTAATCTGCAAATTAACGAATTAACATGAAGTACGAGAACATTCTTAAAACCGTCGGTAACACCCCGCAGGTGCGCTTGTCAAAGCTCTTCCCCAATCAGGAAGTATGGATCAAGCTGGAGAAACAAAACCCAGCCGGCAGCATCAAGGATCGCATCGCCCTGGCGATGGTGGAGGATGCGGAGCGCAAAGGCATCATCCGGCCGGGTGACACCCTTATCGAACCCACCTCAGGCAACACCGGCGTCGGTCTCGCCTTTGTAGGAGCGACAAAAGGTTACCATGTGATCATTGTGATGCCCGAATCAATGTCGGTGGAAAGACGACGGCTGGTAGCACTCTACGGTGCGAAGCTGGTGCTCACCCCCCGCGAGAAGGGGATGAAGGGAGCCATTGCCCGGGCAGAAGAGCTGCAGCAGGAGATCCCCGGTTCCTGGATCCCACAACAGTTCACCAATGAAGCCAATCCGCGCATCCATGCCGAGACCACCGCACAGGAGATCCTGACTGATTTCCCGGAGGGATTGGATTACCTGATCACCGGCATGGGTACCGGTGGGCATATCTCCGGTGTAGGCAGAGAGTTGAAGAGAGCATTCCCTTCGCTGCAGGTGATTGGCGTGGAGCCGGCGGATTCTCCCATCATCACTGAGGGGCGGTCGGGACCGCATGCGTTGCAGGGCATCGGTGCGGGGTTTATCCCCGACACGCTCGACACCTCGGTATTGGACAGTGTCATTAAAATTGAACAGGAAGAAGCATACACGTTTGCACGGCGTCTGGCACGTGAAGAGGGTATCCTTGGGGGAATCTCTACCGGAGCCTCATTGGCGGCGGTAGCACGCAAGATTAGCGAGCTGAAGGAACCAAAACGAATTCTCACCTTCAACTACGACACGGGAGAGCGTTATCTCTCCATTGAGAAACTATTCTGAGTGTCGATACCCGGCTGTAAGTCAACCTGTCAGGCAGTGCCGGTGAGCATCTCCTCCAGAATAGAGACGGCTGTCTCTACACTGTTCACATTACGGATCACCACCGAACGCTTTTTCCCTTTCTCCCGCAGCTGGCACTGACGGGCGTGCTGCTGCACGTAGAGCAGCAGCTTGTCGAAAGCGGCGGACCGGTAGTAAGGTGACTCGGGATCGTTGATCAGGTTGAGGGTCATCTGGTTGTTCTTGAGCAGCACCTTCTCCATGCCGAGCGACTTGGCCAGACGACGTAGCCGCACGATGCGAATCAGCTCCCTGCCTTGTGAAGGTATCTTGCCGAAGCGGTCCTCCAGTCGTGAGGTGAAACCGAGGATCTCGGTTTCTGTCTCGATGTTGTCCAGCTCGCGATAGATCGCAACCCGTTCCGCATCATTGGGAATGTACATCACCGGGAACATCAACTCCAGGTCGCTTTCCACCAATACATCCTCCACGAAATCCTGCTCTTCTGCCTTGACCTCCTGTTCGTCGCGGTATAGGTCGGTAAATTCCTCTTTGCGCAACTCCTGTACCGCCTCGGTGAGTATCTTGCGGTAGGTCTCATACCCCAAGTCGGCGATGAAGCCACTCTGCTCGGCACCCAGCAGGTTACCCGCACCGCGGATATCGAGGTCCTGCATGGCGATGTGGATGCCGCTGCCCAGTTCGGAGAAGTTCTCGATGGCCTGCAGGCGGCGACGCGAGTCAGCACTCAGTGTGTAGAGCGGTGGTGCCAGCAGGTAGCAGAACGCCTTGCGGTTGCTGCGCCCCACCCTGCCACGCAGCTGATGGAGGTCGCTCAATCCGAAATTCTGCGCATCAATCACGATGATGGTGTTTACGTTGGGCATGTCGATGCCCGACTCGATGATGGTGGTGGCGATCAGCACATCCTGTTCATGATCCATGAAATCGGCGATCACCCCCTCCAGCTTCTTCGGATCCATCTGTCCATGTCCCACGGCGATACGCACATCGGGGATCTCGCGCTTGATGAGCGCTTCCAGCTCATAGATGTTCTGGATGCGATTGTTCACGATAAAAATCTGTCCGTTGCGGCTCATCTCGAAGTTGATGGCATCGCGGATGATCTCGATATCGAAGGTATGCACCTCGGTCTGTACCGGGTAGCGATTGGGGGGCGGTGTGCCGATGGTAGAGAGGTCGCGTGACCCCATCAGTGAGAACTGAAGGGTACGGGGAATGGGGGTAGCGGTCATGGTGAGTGTGTCGACGTTCACCTTGAGCTGTTTCAGCTTCTCCTTCACCGAGACACCGAACTTCTGCTCCTCGTCGATGATGAGCAGTCCCAGGTCCTTGAACACTACATCCTTCCCCACGAGGCGGTGGGTGCCGATCAGGATGTCAATCTTGCCCTCCTTCAGGTTGGACAGGATCTCTTTCTGCTCCTTGCTGCTGCGTGCACGGCTCAGGTAGTCCACTTTTACGGGAAAATTGGCGAGCCGGTCATGGAAGGTATGGTAATGCTGTGTGGCCAGCACGGTGGTAGGCACCAACACAGCGGTCTGCTTGCCGTCGGTAGCCGCTTTGAAGGCTGCACGAACGGCGATCTCGGTCTTGCCGAAGCCCACGTCACCACAGATCAGCCTGTCCATGGGTTGCTCGCTCTGCATATCCGCCTTCACATCGCGGGTAGCTTTGATCTGATCGGGGGTATCCTCATACATGAAGGAGGCCTCCAGCTCGGTCTGCAGGTAAGAGTCACGCGAATAGGCATACCCTCTCTCCTCCTGACGGCGGGCATAGAGCTTAATCAGGTCACGGGCGATATCCTTGATCTTCTTCTTGGTCCGTTCCTTCACTTTCTCCCAGGCACCCGAACCCAGCTTGTTGAGCTGGGGCGACTCCCCCTCCTTACCTTTGTACTTCGACACCTTGTGCAGCGCGTGGATGGAGACGAACACCGCATCGTTGTTGAGGTAGGTGAGCTTGATCACCTCCTGCACCTTGTCACCTATGCGCAGGCGCACCAAGCCGGCGAAGCGTCCGATGCCGTGATCCATGTGCACCACGTAATCGCCCTGCTGCAACTGGTTGATCTCCTTCAGTGTGAGGGCGATCTTGCCGGTTCGTGCCTTTTCCGATTTGAGGCTGTACTTGTGAAAACGATCGAAGATCTGGTGGTCGGTGAAACAGCAAATCTTCAGGTTTTCACAGGAGAAGCCCTCGTGCAGGGTCCTGTTCACCGGTACAAAGGGGATGGGATCGTTGCGGTCCTCGAAGATATGATAGAGCCGTTTCTGCTGTTTCTCGCTGTCGCTGAGGATATAAAGCGTATACCCCTCATCGGTAAAATGATGGAGCGACTCGCTCAGCAGGTCGAAATTCTTGTGATAGAGCGGCTGCAGTGAGGTCTGAAAACGCAGGGTAGCTTCGGGTGTCTCCTGCAACCTCATATCAAAGCGTAATTGGCGGAAGGGTGCAATATCTCCAATGAACTCCTGCCGCGTCAGCAGGTCAGCCTTGACAAAGGCCACATCCTTCGGGTCTATGTGAAGCTCATCCTGGTTGAGCGACTCCACACGGCTGGCGATCCAGCGCATGTCCTCCACACCAATTACGGTCTGTCCCGGTAGCGAATCGAAGAGGGAGGCATGCAACCCTCCGTTGCGGCTGAACTCAGGCACGATGCGCACCTCGCTGAGCTTCTCTTTGGAGAGCTGTGTCTCCATGTCGAAGCTGCGGATGGTCTCCACCTCATCGCCGAAGAAGTCGATACGGTAGGGGAGCTCGCCGGAATAGGAGAAGACATCGAGGATGCTTCCCCTCACGGCATACTGTCCCGGTTCGTACACGTAATCGACGTACTGAAAGCCATAGCTGTCGAGCACCTCGCTGACGAAGGAGGCATCAACCCGCTCACCCGTCGACAGTCTCAGTGTCTTCTCTGCCAGCTGATCACGTGAGACGGTCTTCTCTGCCAGTGCATCGGGATAGCTCACGATGATCAGCGGGGCGGGATCACCCTGCAGTCTGCTAAGTGTTTCAGTGCGTAGTACCTCGTTGGCGGCATCGAGCTGCCCGTAGCGGGCCGCACGCTTGTAGGCGGAAGGAAAAAAGAGCACTTCGCCGGAACCGATCAGTTGTGTCAGATCGTGATAGAAGTAACCGGCAGTTTCGGCATCGTTGAGGATGTAAAGATAGGTGCGGGGAGCTTTGCGGAAGAGCGAAACGGCAAATAGCGCACGCGATGATCCCTGCAAACCTGTTACAGACAACAAGTGCACCTTGTCGAGCAACGAGCCTGCCGCAGCCATGTTGGGATGGAGATCCATCCGTTGCTGAAGTTGCGTAATGTCTATTGTTTCAACCATTCAGACGAAAGTGCAAAGGTAATCCTTTTTTTTATTACCTTTGTCCCCATTCCAACAAGAAATAGATTTTATGCAGATTGATGCCCGTCATACGCCCGACTACATCTTCGAAACCAGCTGGGAGGTATGCAACAAGGTAGGTGGTATTTATACTGTACTCTCTACCCGAGCCAACTCCCTACAGAAACTTTACAAAGACCGCATATTCTTCATCGGACCCGACCTCTGGCAGGAACAGGAGAGCCCTTGGTTTCGCGAAGACCGTACACTCTTTGCAGAGTGGTGTGACTTTGCGATGAGCAACCATAACCTGGAGATACGTGCCGGGAGATGGGATGTGCCGGGAGAACCGATCGTCTTTCTGGTGAAGTTCGATGCTTTCTACGCGAAGCAAAACGATATCTACACCTCCATGTGGAAAGACTATGGCGTGGATTCACTGCATGCATACGGCGATTACCACGAGTCGGTGATGTTTGCCATTGCCACCGGCCTGTTGATCGAGAGCTTCTACCGGTATCACAAGCTGGAAGCGGACAATGTGGTTGCCCACTTCAACGAGTGGATGCTGGGGGCAGGCGCCCTCTACATCCGCAAGCATGTGCCCAAGATAGCCACCCTCTTCACCACCCACGCCACCTCCATCGGTCGCTCCATTGCCGGCAACAACCTGCCGCTTTACGATCACCTGAAGGAGTACAACGGCGACCAGATGGCGCGCCAGCTCAATATGACGGCCAAGCACTCCATCGAGAAGAAAGCAGCCCGGCATGTGGACTGCTTCACCACTGTGAGCGACATCACCGCCCGGGAGTGTGCACAACTGTTGCAACGTCAACCCGATGTGGTCACTCCCAACGGGTTTGAAAAAGATTTCATCCCCAAAGGGAAAGCTTATGGCAAGGCACGGGAACGCGCACGCGGCATATTGCTACAGGTGGCGGAGAAGATGCTGGGGCACACTGTCGATCCCGATGCACTGCTGATAGGGACCAGTGGCCGTTATGAGTACAGGAACAAGGGATTGGATCTCTACGTGGAGTCAATGAACCGGCTGCGTAAGATGCCCGGTCTGACAAAGGATGTGATTGCCTTCATCATGGTACCCGGATGGATCAAAGGGCCACGTGCCAACCTGCTGGCAGATCTGCGGGGTGAGAAGCATGTGAAGAGCTCAGCCGGCAAGAGAGAATGTCCCTTGGTGACACATGAGCTGATGGAACCGGAACATGACAACATCCTGAACCAGGTGCGCCATACCGGTTTCTGCAACTCGGCAGATGAACGGGTGAAGATCATCTTCGTGCCCTCCTACCTCAATGGTGACGACGGCATCTTCAACCTGCCCTATTATGATCTGTTGATTGGACTTGATCTTTCAATCTTCCCATCCTACTACGAGCCATGGGGCTACACGCCCCACGAAAGCGTGGCTTTCTCAATCCCCACCATCACCACCTCGCTGGCCGGATTCGGTGTATGGGCAGAGAAGCATGGCGACAAAAAAGGAATGGACGACGGCATCGAGGTGATCCACCGGGATGACAGCAACCATGCTGAGGTAGCCGAGGAGATCGCGCTGCTGGTGCTCGACTTCTCACAGAAAAGCGCCGAACAGGTGAGGCTTTTGAAGAAATGCGCTGCATCACTGTCGGACAAAGCGGACTGGGCACACTTCATCTCACACTATCAGGAAGCCTACCGCAAAGCATTGCATAACTCCTTCGTCAGATTGTCCCAGCCCTGCAAACTTAAAGCTGAATAAAGTGTTATATTTGTTGCATGTAAGTCTGATGCCGCTATTCAGTTAGGCGGCATTATATATTATTGTACATCGCATTCGCATTTCAAATTACGCATAAAAAGAAATTAAATAGAACCAAAATGATTATTCAATCGAGTTATTCCAATGCTCCTGTCTGGAGAGATATACATGTGCATGCAGAGCTGCCTGCCGAACTGCGTCCCCTCGAAGAGATCGCACACAACCTGTGGTGGGTCTGGAACGAAGAGGCGAAAGCCATTTTCGAGACACTGGATCGGCAGGAGTGGGAGAAGAGTGGCAAAAACCCGGTAATCCTGCTACAAAACTTACAGTCCGACACCACGGAACGAATCATCCATGACCCGGATATGATGAGTCGCATCGAGCATGTATACCGTAATTTCCGTGAATATATGGATACTCCCAAAAACAGTGAGCGTCCCAGTGTGGCATACTTCAGCATGGAGTATGGCCTGTCACACGTGCTGAAGATTTACTCCGGTGGTCTGGGTATCCTCGCCGGCGACTACCTGAAGGAGGCGAGCGACAGCAGCGTGGATATGACTGCCGTGGGGTTTCTCTACCGCTATGGCTACTTCACGCAGTCTCTCTCAATGGAGGGTCAGCAGATAGCGAACTATGAGGCTCAGCATTTTGGCAACCTGCCTATCACCCAGGTGATGAATGAGGATGGCACGCCGACGATTCTTGAGGTGCCCTTTCACGACCGCCCCGTCTACTCTCACATTTGGAAGGTGGCAGTGGGCCGCATCAACCTCTACCTGATGGATACAGACCTGGAGCTTAACAGCGAGTACGACCGTTCCATCACGCACCAACTCTACGGTGGTGATTGGGAGAACCGCATGAAGCAGGAGTACCTGCTGGGCATCGGTGGCATTCTGATGCTCAACAAACTGGGCATAAAAAAGGAGGTGTACCACATGAACGAGGGGCATGCAGCCCTGATCAATGTGCAGCGCTTGCTGGACTATATCCGTGAAGAGGGACTCACCTTCCGTGAAGCACTGGAGGTGGTTCGCGCCTCATCGCTCTACACCGTGCACACACCCGTGCCAGCCGGACATGACTATTTTGATGAAGCACTCATTGGCAAGTATATGATTCCCGTTGTCCAACAGCTGGGCATCTCCTGGCAACAGTTCATGGACATGGGACGTGCCAACCCCGGCAGCCACGAGAAGTTCTCCATGAGTGTCTTCGCCCTGAACACGGCCCAGGAAACAAACGGCGTGAGCGAACTGCACGGCACCGTCTCACAGAAGATGTTCCAGCCTGTTTGGAAAGGTTATTTCCCCGAAGAGCTGCATGTGGGTTACGTGACCAATGGTGTGCATCTGCCCAGCTGGGCTACTTCACAGGTGAAAGCACTCTATGAGAAACATTTCGGGGAGTCGTTCTTCGGTGACCAGTCTAACCCCGATATCTGGAAGAAGATCTGGGATGTGAACGATGAAGAGCTCTGGGAGCTGCGCATGCACCTGAAAAAGAAACTTGTCGACTATATCCGGGTGGAGTTCAAGGAGGGATGGCTCAAGAACCAGGCCGATCCTTCACGTATCCTGAACATGCTGGAGGAGGTGAATCCCAACGCCCTGTTGATCGGGTTCTCACGCCGTTTTGCCACCTACAAACGGGCACATCTTCTCTTCACCGACCTGGAACGGTTGGCACGCATTGTGAACAACCCGAAGCATCCGGTACAGTTCATCTTTGCCGGAAAAGCACACCCTGCCGACGGGGGTGGTCAGGGACTGATCAGGCAGATCGTGGAGATCTCACGTCGTCCCGAGTTCCTGGGTAAGATCATCTTCCTGGAGAACTATGACATGCGGTTGGCCAAACGTTTGGTATCGGGTGTGGACATCTGGCTCAACACCCCCACCCGCGCACAGGAAGCCTCCGGCACCTCGGGTGAGAAGGCAGAGATGAACGGGGTGCTGAACCTCTCCGTGCTTGACGGGTGGTGGTACGAAGGTTACCGTGAAGGTGCCGGCTGGGCAATCACCGACAAGCGCACCTACGACAACCAGTCGTTCCAGGATGAACTGGATGCCTCTACCATCTACTCGATGCTGGAGAACGAGATCATCCCCCTCTACTATGCACACAACAGCCAGGGCTACTCGCCCGAGTGGATCCAGTTCATCAAGAAGTCGATGGCTGAGATTGCGCCGCATTACACCACCAAACGGATGATGGATGACTACTATGACCGTTTTTATGGCAAACTGGCCAAACGCTCACAACAACTGCATGCCGACCACTATGCCAAAGCGAAGGAGCTGGCACAATGGAAGGAAGATACCGCGTCAAAGTGGGACAGCCTGGAGGTGGTGAAACTTGAGTTCAATCCGAACCAGATAATGGAGAACTCAATCAGCAAGAATGATGTTTACGGGAAGGTGGTCATCAACCGCAAGGATCTGAAATGTGACATCGGTGTGGAATGTGTGGTGGTAGACCACGATCCCAAGAGCAATGAACAACAGTTTATCGAATCATGTCCGTTTGAGCTGGTAAAGGAGGAAGGCAACCTGCTCTACTTTGAAACGCGTTGTGGTCTGAAAGATCCGGGAGCCCATCAGTTTGGTCTGCGTGTCTACCCGACTCATCCCGACCTGCCGCACCGGATGGATTTTGCCTATATGCGATGGATCTGATCCTATAATCGGAGAAAATACATTCAAAAAAAGCGTCACCGTAACGGGGACGCTTTTTCATTTCACCAGCATTTGCATTACAACTGCCCTGGTATTAAACAAAGATTGTGTGTAACGTTCATTGAATGAAAAGGGAGAGTCAAATAGCGTTGGACAATCTGCATCTCTGTGGTGAAATACCAAAACGTTTGCTGAACAAATTCACCAGGTGGGATACGCTCTTGAATTCGTACATCTTCGCAATCTCTGTGATGGAGAGGTCTGAGCTGAGCACCATGGAGTGAATCTCCTCCATCTTCCTCTCCAGCAACCATTGGTAGGGGGTATCCCTGAAACACTTCTTGAAGTGGCGGGTAAAGGTGCGCAGACAGTCGTAATCGCATACAGCAGCAAGCTCTGTAATGTTTTTCACCGATGAGTAGTTTCTGAGCACCTTGTCTTCAAAAATTTTCAGTTTCGAGTTACGGGGAATCAGCTTCACCATTACAATCTCGTTGTCGGGCGAAGCAGTGAAACTACTTTTGAGACCATCTGAGAAGGTGAAGGTGCAGGCCTGCACGTCCGTCAGCAGATACTTCCGCTCACTATCAGGAGTCATGTTGTTACTATTCCTGGCCATATTATTTATTGATTTTGAATGACCCTGAGAAAATTGAGTTCCCGAGAGTGATCCGGATATTATATTTCCCGTTGCGTAGATCTGAGATATTGATCACCTCCATGCCCATGTCATATACCTGGAAGAAACTGTGTCTGAATCCACCTTCTCCAATGATTTCCACCCATCCGGCACCACGATAATTGTACACAGCTAAAGTAACCACATCACTGTTTGAAGATGCTTCCACAGTAACAGGAGCAGCAACCACAGATGCTTTGCTCATACTGTACGATGCGGAACTGCTACTCATCATGCTTTTGGCACCGGTAAGCCGGGTGGTACCACCTTCTCGTCCCAATTCTATTCGATCCTGCAGAATGTCCTGTGCGGATAACTGAAACATCATGGAGCTACATACCATCAAAACCATTGATACGAACATTAATTTTTTCATCTTAACTGAATTTATTTTAATAATGAGAGATTGTACATTCATAATGAAAACGACTTCCCTATTATTGACAGTGGGCAAAAAAGTCTTATGAATTTCAGACACAAATATAGCATCTATAGGACATGAAAAACAATACCCCCCTTTAAATTTAACGGCAAAAACAGGTCTATATGACTGTTTTTGTGCAATTTAGCAAGATGCAATTTAACGGCTACAATTCAGAAAAAATAGTGGTATTGATCCCTTTTTCAGCCATTTTTTTCTTTAGCTGCGACTTTCTTACCCGGATACTATCGACCGATGTATTCATGAAGGTGGCAAGCTGTCGGTTGTCTGCATCGCATGCCAGAAGCATCAGCAGCAACTTTTCGTTCATACTGAAGAAATCATCATCATTGTTCAAACGGGTGTAGGCATAGAAGGTCTCATCATCGGGAGCCAGGGTCTTAGTGATGTCACGCAGATCGGTGTCGGTGTTTTTCAGGATGTGACGCATATCCTGGTAAATTTTTTTGTTGGATGTAACATAACGTTGGCTGAGTTGCTCAAACTCGGTCTGCAGAAAAGTGAGTCGATCAGAGATATTCCCATAGAGATGGAGAAGCCATTTACGCTTAGCAGCCTCCTCATTCAATATCTCGGTCTGTAACTGTTGCTGATTCATGAGGTGTTCGGCTTGAAGGAGTTTAAGTTGTGTATTCCGCCTGTTCCAGACAGCATACATGGAGATAAATACCAGGATCAACACAATGATCAGTGCGATGATAATGGTTTTCGATATTTGATCTCGAGCCCTTAGTACTTCATTTTCAGCTTCCGACAAATCATAGATCTTCTCCAGTTCAGCAATCTGCAGATCCAGCCTTTCGCGTAACGAACGGTTGTGCATCTCCATAGCCTGTTTCAGATACTCGTTAGACAACATGTAATCACCCTGTTTTTCGGCTATCTGCGAAAGATTGTGATAATAAAGATAGTTTTGCCTGTAATCGTTATCGGGAATCAGGTCAATCGATTTTTCGGCATAATACATGGCACTGTCCAACTGTTCCAGACCCACATAAATGTTTGAGATATTGAAATAAACCCTGGACAGTTCAATCTTTTCGTTTTGGATATTGAATATGTTTAGCTTAAATTTTTCCTTTTCCAATGCAACCTCAGGTTCACCAATAATCTCGTAATAGACAGATTGCGCATTTAGGATAAAATAATCCTTCTCGGGCAACAATTGATAAAAGAGTGATAAGGTATCGAGGTAATTCTGGCTCGAGGTAAAATTTATTTGACCCATCTCGTTCCAATAGAGTGCCAGATAGGTGTCAAACACATGAGTTGAGTCGTTTTCATCTCTTGCGAGGTTAAGAGCTTGCTGGAAATACTCTTTTGCTGAATCAAAATTCCGGTTGTTGTAATGGATATTTCCCAGGAAATAGTGGATCATATAGCCCAGGGAGGGGTCTGAGTCAGGACGGGCAGAGAGGAGCTTCCCTGCCTCCCGGAGTGGCTCGTAGACCGTGCTGTCTTTCACTCCCAGGCGGGTACGCACGATCCCCTGGTAGGCCAGTGCACGAATAAAATTGTTGTGCTCAGGGTTGGAAGAGCGATAGTAGTCACTCACCGCATTGATCAGCGAGTCGCTGGTGAAATTGACATAAGTCTTGTCGTCTGAAATCACTTTCAGCAGGTCGTAATAAGCTTTCCCCGCACGTGAGAGCTCATCCCGGTCAATGGTCTTCAGGCTATCGACTACCCGTTGAGGGTCATTGTCAAGCATAGTGTCCCAGCTGCTCATTCGTATAACCATTATCTCATCATCACTTCTTTTACAGGAGGTGGTAAGAAAAAGAATAGTCAAGAGAAAAAGTGCCGTTAGCGTACGCATTCGTGAAGTAAAAAAATTTGATCAAAGTTAGTCCATTTTTTGTAAAAGCATTGTTGTATCCCAACAAAAAAGCATGCTCACTTTACAGTGAACATGCTTTAATAAATACCTGTTTATGTTCTCTAGTTCGAGAAAGGCCAGATTATCTGATTAGCAAATAACTTAATCGTGTTATCCGGGTCACTATCATCCGTGAGCAGTATCCAGCTCGGATCCTTCTCATTATCTGCAGTTAACGTAAATGTTTTGTTTGAACCTCCATATAAAGGATAAATCAAATAAACAAACTGTGCATTGTTGTAATACCAAACACCATCTCCAGCTCCTGTTAAAGCGAAAGAGTATTTCACTTTGTTCTCGTCTATCAATTCATAATTAAAATGAAGAGCACCACCATAGAGAGAACTTCCAAAAGCTGAAGCAAAAGAGAAGGCATATTTTCCATCACTGTGTGTGCCGAGATAGGCATAATAGAGCACTTCTCCAATGGCATCAAGCCCGTTCACTTTCGCATGGTTCCAATAAGTCTTACCAAATGATCCCAAACCACTGAAAGCAAAGAACCAGTCACCGGATACAAGAGTCTGATTGAGCGGTGGAAACACCGCTACCAGACGTGCATCAGTGCCGTTAACCGGTGTGAAGTACTCGGTGTCTCCCTCTTTACCATAATTAAAAGCCTCTACCGTGACACCCAGTATCGTAAGTGGTTGATACAGTTTATAACCTGTTAAGGTCTGGATATAGGGAGCACTGACTGTCACCTCATTACCTTCTTCATTGGTATAGGTCATGATCAGAGAGCGATAAGAGACACGCACCGGAATAATCTGGCCCGCCACATGATATTCAAAATTCTTGAATGCCATTATTTCTGACGCCTCCTGTAGTTCCTCAACATAGGCACCCCAATCTGTTCCGGATTGGATAGGAGTCATTATGATTCTATTGCCGGTTTTTTTACCCTTCAGAATCACCGAATCCTGTGTCGATTTTAAGATCAGGAACTCAAAATCACCACCCATACCAACACCATTATCGCCAAGACCTGACTTGGAACTGTTCGGATCGGAAAAGGTGTGGAATATCTCATTGTAGGTATCAAAGGTAAGAACGGGTCCTGCACTCTGTTTCAGAGAAAAAGAGCTTTTCTCGGTAGTGTCATAATCGGCAATTTCAGAAGTGATGGTCACCTCTGCATCTGAGAATTTGGCCAGGACATTAAACCCACCGTATGTTTGTTGAGAGGAGGGAAAATATTCCATCAACCAGCCATTTTCAGCATTTGTCAGTACATCATGGGTATCCTGAAGTGCCTTACTAATTCTGATAGACGAGGAATCCTCAAACAGGTTTTCTTCAACCGGATTACAGGAGAAGAAAAGGATTATGCCTAACAGGAAGGTGATATTTCTAATTTTTTTCATATTCTTGTAATTGTCATTCATTAAACAATGTCAGTTCATCTACATCCCATCAATTAAGTTTAGTCAGATCCATTGTTTCCACCTCCGCAGAACGGCGTATTACAATCTCTCTCAACTCCGTAATATCAATGTTCCAGCTTGATTTCAAATAATCTTCGACGATATGAAATTTCTGTGTTATCTTGGCGGCTCCTTCATCACCAGCAACCTCCAGCATCGATTGCCAGTATTCATCCGTGTTGGTCACATATACAGCGAGCACCTCCACAAAGTCTTCCTGACTTTCAGAACTACCATAGGGTGATACGAAACCCATTTGTAATGCTTCATCATCTCCAATATTGACCCAGCTCCCCGATTGGTAATCGGTGGCAGAAATCAGGTTGAAATCTGTTGTGTAACTTTTGGTCTGATGAAGGATATGCGCAAATTCATGGTGCATCGTTTTGAAATACCAATAATTGAGCATATCAATGTCAGGATTTTCAACGTCAATCATATTTACATTATAAAGAGTCACCTTCAAACCACCTTCTGCAGTACCAAGAATGATCGATCCCTGACTGTTGTAAGCGGGTGAACCAATCAAATGAAATAGTCTAGGGCTGTATTTGGAGAGAAATTCTTTACCTAGAAGTTCTTCGTACACATCAATCCAGAGGTGTTTCACCAGGATAGCTAATGCCACTGACTTATCCAATCTTGCTGGAGTCAGGTTGTAGTTAGTGTTTGACTCTTTATCATCGAATCTGTATTTGAACTCAATATTATATGGAACTGTAAAGTTCGTATAGAGCCATTGGTCAAATTCGTTCATTACCTGCTCATCGTTATCAAAGATACTTTTCGAATCGAGCGTCTCTTCGCCGCAAGACCAGAACAGAATACTTGCGGTAACTATCAAGAGTACAAATTTTATATTTTTCATACAAGTCTTTTTTTTATCAAAATTATCATCTTGGGTTAGCAGCAAGTCCGGCATCTATTACGTCCTGTGGAAGTTGTACTGCTCTTCTCGGATCTTCTTTCAAAAGAAGATCATCAGCTTGTCCATCTCTATTATGTGCGATTTCAATTCCATATCGCTTGATGTCGGACCAGCGTAAGCCGTCATGCATGGTTTCTACCCTGCGGATATGCAGCACACACTGTATTAGATTCTCCTGATCCCCTTCCGTTATTACAAAGCCCTGCGGATTAAGTTCCTTTTTCACTGTACGTTGTGAAGCAGACTCAATGTTACCAAGGGGTGTATAAGGAATATTCGAATAGAAATCCACAATATCCTCTTTTGTAAAGTTCCCCTGCACACGGGTGCGGTTGCCTATCCAGGTGTTAATGTCAGCTACTCCCTGTTCAAATTCACCTTTCAGTATATAGGCTTCTGCACGGCAAAGCAAAGTTTCATCACTTGTAAAACCGATATAAACTCCATGTAGAAATCCAATACCTGCGACCTTGTCGGTATACTCAAAATATGCTCCCACTTTGGGTGCCGCAAATTTTTGTTCCAGTCCCCACACACTGAAAGCGTATTGATTCTGATATGCACCCCAAAGGCCTGGAGCACGTACCGATTCGTTCATCATAATATCCCTTGAATGTCCATATCTTTGACCGATGGAGTAGGGTCCAAGAATATAAGGATATGCTGAGTAAACTGGTAGCAAAAGTAGATTAGCCGTTTCGCTGGAGTTTATATAAGCGTCAGCACGAACCTGCCAATTGCTAGCGAGTTGATCATATCCTGCCCAGTTTCGAAGCACCGCAGCAGGATTGGGTCCCAAGACCTCAGTGGCATACTTGATCACTTGGTCATATTCGTGATAATAGAGGTTGAAACGGGCAGCGAATGCATTCGCTGCTCTCTTATTGAAGTGGTACTTCGGTACAGAGTAAATAGCATCGTTGATAAGAGGCAACCCGGCTTCGATATCGGCGTTGATCTTCTCATACAATTCAGCCATGGTTCCCCTTTCATACTCGATTGAGACCTGCGTTTCGGGATGTTCGGAATAAGGGATCCCCATATCACTGTCTGCTGTCTCAGGATTATAAGGCAAGCAGAAAAGCGTGGAGAGCACAAAGTGCCCATATGCGCGTGCAATCAAGGCCTCACCTTTTTGAGGCTGCAGGCTCCCGGGATCTCCCATATCTTCAATAGCTTGAAGAGCCTGGTTGGCGGCGGCTATTGCCCCGTAATGTGCATCCCATATTGCTTTGGGCGCATCATTTCCGGTGGTGTTGATATCCTTCCAGAGATAGGCATCTTCCTGCTCCTCGTTATATGGAGTAAAGTTTGCACCGTTGTCCATTGCATTGTCGGAAGACATCTCGGCAATGACAGTGATGCTGTTGGTAGGATAGGCAGAGACCAGCAACTTTGTCACTTTCTCTACTGTGTTCACTTCGGCTCTGTTGTCCGGCATTGTATCGAGGAAATCGTTACAGGATGCCAGCAACCCCAATAAGCCTATGATTAGTATGGTGGTAATATTATTTTTCATATCAGGTAGTATTTTATAGTCCAAATCTCAAAGTAAGGGTAAACTGCTTGGGCACCGGTGCAGCAACACCTCCCGTGTTAAAGAACTCGGGATCCTGTCCGTTCAGTTTGTCATCGGCGTAAATCAGGAAAAGGTTGGTTGCCTGTAGTTTCACCGAGAGGTCGCTCATCTTCATTGAGGCTGCCAGCTCTTTGGGGAAATCGTAAGAGAGTGAAATCTCTTTCATTCTAATGAAATCACCTTTTGCTACACGAGCACTGGAAAAATTATAGGCATTGTAGGCATAGTTCAATCTGCTGTCCCTGGCATTCAACCTACTGTCGGCAATTACCGGAATGGTAGTTATCTCCTCATCACCCGGAATGGTCCATCGGTTTTTAAACTCCTTCGGCATAGCATCCAGGTCTGAATACCTGTTGCTGAAAACTGGATCGAGGCGGATCATGTTCCCGAAAGAATAGGTCATGAAGACATTTAACCTGAGATTTTTGTAATTCAGGATATTCCCAAAACTACCGGTAATGGTGGGATCGGTGGGTCCTTCGTAAATAAGATGATCCTTTATTTCTCTTTCCTGGAAATTGATATCAGAAATGGTCAAGTCCCCTTTTTCATTGATAAAAGTGGGTAAACCTTCCTCATTGAGTCCCTGGAAATCCATTGAGAAAAGAGATCTTACCGGGTATCCCTTCATGGTAAAACCGGTACCGGTGATCATCTCAATCACGCGGGTATTGGCATCCAGTTCAGTCACCTCGTTCTTCGCATTGGAAAAGATAAAGTTACTGTTCCACTGGAAATCGGGGGTAACAATATTCCTGGTAGACAATGTAAATTCTATACCATGCGATTTCATACTTGCTACGTTTGCAAACTTGGTGATTTGCCCCCCGATACCCATGGTGTTAATCAAACCAATCAGGTCGAAGTTATTTCTCTTATACCAGTCGGCTGCAATGTTGATTCTGTTGTTCAGAAATCCAAGATCGATACCAATATTGAGCTCATGCTTCTTTTCGTAAGTCAGCTCACTATTCTCAAGATCATTGATTTGCAGCCCTGATTCCTTTACACCTGTAAAGGGTCTCCATGGATTGTAGCTCCCAATCACTACGCGTGAGTTGGTCACAGAAGCAGGCCCTCTGTCGGCAGTGAGCGAATAGGATCCCTTCAAAGTGAGATTAGAAAGAACCGGTCTGAGCGCGTCGAAGAAAGCCTCTTCGTGTGCGTTCCATGCACCTGAGAGGTTCCAGGTGGGAAGCCATCTGGCATCGCGGCTCTTACCCAGTTTGTTGGAACCTTCATATCGCAGGGTACCATTGATGGTATATCTACCCTGATAAGAATAGGTGGATGTGCCGAAGAATGCAACCTGACGGCCGCGGGTTTCGTTCACACCGTAATACTGTGCGTTCTCTTCACTCAGCTGTTTGAAATAACGATAATCGAAGGCGGGAAGCATACCCATCTCATATTGCATTGCAATACCATCAAAAGAGGTACTTCTTCTGTCAACGGAATTAACCTCACTACCACCGAAGAAATTGACGATATGATCCTCATTGTAAACATCATTGTAATTCAATGTTGCGCGGAAATCATATCCGTTCATCGAATACTTGGTTTCGTTGTAGAAACCACCATAAGGCATGACAGTAACTGGAAGAGAGTTGGGATCGTCCGGATCAGTATACAACCAGGGGTTTGCATCACGCATGGTAGCGTCATCCATGGCTCTGTAAGCCATGGCCTGGTTCGAATAATCTTTCACATTATGTCCCTGATTAGTGGCTGAATATTTATATGCAAAAAGTGCAGAAGCTTCCAGTTTACGCAAAATCCTCCATTTCAGTTCGCCCTGGAAACGAATATCAACCACATCCAAATCAATATAGTTGTTGTCCAACTCATTCAGGATGTTGAAAGGAGCATAGTTCCTTACATACTGGGTGTTTGGATCGAGAGCACGTGATGTGTTCAGTGCATAGGAATAGGGGTTGATGTCAAAATCGCGCTTTACCTGACCGCTCACCACATCAATATTCTGACTAAGTGTGCCGGGGGCTTTTTGTTTACGGTATGATCCGTTTCCGATCATGTTCAGCGAGAGATTGTCGAAGATGCGGTAAAGCGCGTTCATATTAGTGGTATAACGGTTTACACTGCTCTGCTCCGACCATCCCGGATCGTTCATGAAACTCATCGAAGTATAGTAAGAGGCTTTCTCCGTTCCACTGGAGAGGCTGATCGCATGGTTCTGCGAGACGCTGTTATTGAACAACATATCAAACCAGTCGGTATTGCGGTACTCTGCTTCTCTAAGATAGGCATTGCGCCCTGCAACAGTATTCTCGATTCCAAATTTCCCGTTGGTGGCATCATATGTGTTGATCAAATGATACATCTTACCGTATACACCACTGTTGGAAGCACGGTATGTCTCAGCCAGGTTCAGGTATCCATTGGCTTCCATCTCTCTGTAGACACCCATCTGTTCCTGGGAGTTCATGATGTTGAAATTGTTGTAACTGGGTTTAAGACGCATGGAATATTCACCCGTGTAAGAAATCTTATTCGTGCCAGCTCTTCCCTTCTTGGTGGTGACAACAATTACACCTGCCATAGCTCTGGCTCCGTAAATTGAGGTGGCAGATCCATCTTTCAAAATCTGAAAACTCTCAATGTCATCTGCATTTAAGCCGGCAATAGCCGAACTGATCAAGGTATTGGCATCACCTGATGAGAGATCATCGGAACTCACTTCCGTTACATCCTCCATGATCACACCATCAACCACCCAAAGGGGCTTTGAACTTCCATAAATGGAGGTGGCACCACGCACCCTTATTTTGGGTGCCGTACCGAAAGTACCCGACACATTTTGTACCGAAACACCTGCTGCACGTCCTTCCAGTGCACGGCTGATTTCAGGAATACCGTCCAGCCTCACATCTTCTGCACTCAATTTGTTTGCAGCTCCGGTAAACAGCCTCTTATCAATCTGCTGCAAACCGGTCACCACCACCTCCTGCAACATTTCACTGTCGGCAGCAAGTGTGATGTTCATAGTTGGCCGAACAGATACCTCCTGGGTTCTCATCCCTACGTAGGAGACGATCAAAGTACCATTGGCAGGAGCTGAAAGAGAGAAATTACCGTCTATATCAGTCACCGTACCCTGTGTGGTTCCTTTAACCTGTATGGTAGCACCGATTACCGGTTCTCCTGAGTCATCCACAACAGTACCCCGTACCTGTGTCTGAGCAGTAATAATCCCGATTCCCAGAAAGAAAAGGGATAAAAACATCATTAGTTTTCTTTTCATAAACTCTACTTTTAATAGGTTCTCATAATACAGTTCGTTTGTCTCCAATATAAGTCAATAGTAAGTAATGGGAAATAGTGGTTCAATCGCAAGAGAAACTGACAATTGTGTCGATAAGTGTAATCTTTGCTTTTAATAGCTATGTTCCAAAGATATTACTGAACACAAATATATGCAATTTATTTAAAAATTACACCTTTTTACATACTTTTCTTTTGATGTATTAACCGGAATCATTCATGAATATTTACTAATTGTTAAGAAAGCTCAACTCGCACAATGGATGGTGTAGCCTAAGAATTTGGTTTGATTTACCTCGCAAACCTGACTTTTCTCTTTGTTGACAAGTAGTTTCAGTTTTCTTTCAATAAAGTTGCTTATCGATTCCATTACTCTCTCGCCTGCCACTTGGCTGCGTACGTAGATATTGCAATCGTCAGCATATCGAACAAATTTGTGTCCCCTGCGCTCCAGCTCCTTGTCCAGTTCGTCCAGAACTATGTTGGATAAGAGCGGGGACAGGGGGCTCCCTTGGGGGGGTGCCTTCGGTACGTTGACTTACAACCCCGTCAACCAGTATTCCACTTTGAAGGTATTTGCGTATCAGTCTCAATAGCGTTTTGTCACCAATGGTCTCTGAAAGCCGATACAGTAAACGGTCGTGGTTGACGACATCGAAGAACGTTTTCAAGTCCATGTCTACAACGATATTTCTTCCTTCCTCTACATATTCGCTCCCTTTCTTCAACGCCTGATGGGCGCTCCGACCGGGGCGGATGCCATAGCTGTTTTCGGAAAATTTCTGCTCGTAGATCGGACTTAGCACCTGTGCTATCGCCTGCTGGATGATCCTGTCGGTTACCGTGGGGATACCCAGTTTGCGTTTACCACCGTCGGGCTTGGGTATTTCGACCTGCTTGACCCCTTGGGGCTGGTAGGTCCCGTTGTACAGTTTGCCCGGTAGACTTTCTCCATCTCCTGCATACCATACGGCAAATTCATCTACCGCCATCTGATCGATTCCCGCTACTCCCTTGTTCTGCCTTACCTGTTTGTAGGCTTGTCTGATATTGCTGTGACACAATATCGCTCCCATTAAATCCGGGGCTAAGGCTCGTCCCTGTCCGCCTGCTTCTTTTACTTGCAACGCCTTTGCCGGCTGAGCTCCACATACGGCTTCACTCCTGAGGGAAGGGCGATCAACCTCCTGACCCGTTTCACAATACAGGTCGTACTGGTAAGTTATTGCTTGCTGTTGCTCCATAAAACAAATTTTGAACTGACTGCTCCTTAAATTAAAAGATTCAGACCTTCCTCCGTGCTGTTCCTGCTCCGGAGTACTATGTCCTCTGCTGACTTCTTGTAGGACATGAACGTACATCACTGCCCGTCCTGCACTGTTGGTGCATCCTGCAAGATCTCTCGGGATAAGATATTAAACTTTCTCTGCGTTCTGCCTGATTTACTCGACTTGAGTTACGGTTGAATTTTGGGCGTTCCCAATCCATTGCCCGGTTACCCTCTCTTGTGAGCCTTATATCAGGTTTCTGTGCGTCAGAACTTCAGATTTGCTGATGGCTTCTTTCAGATTTGCAGTTACCCGCAACACCCTTGCCAATCGCTAATGTTTCCTATCAACTCGGCACATGCAGGAACTTGCATCCTGCCAGCTTAATACCATGCCCGACATACAAAAAAATGAGTCCGCATGATACGGACTCATTTGTCATTGAGGTAATATACATTATAATGTTAAATACTCCTCCTGCAGATAAATCGATTGTGGCCACCGTCAAACTGTGATCATTTGCCAGTTAATGAAGGAGGTACGCTTCGGATACTATTTTTTCATTTGTATCACGAATCCACCACCAAATGAACCGGCATCTACAGTTGCGGTTGCACTGAAGCTGATGATATTGTCACAGGCATCAACCACTCCTGTACCTGCACTTAGGGCAAAATTGCTGTATGCTGCAATTCCCCACCAATCCAATCCTGAATTCGGCGCCAGAATCTGTTTATCAAATGAGATGGAATAGTCAGCCGGATCAATCGTGATTAACAGCGGGTTTTCAGCCGCGCCATTATACAGACCATCAATCTTCAACTGATAATCACCCACTTTGGTCACTTGCACCTCATAGGGCGTTTCCCCCCACCAGTCGTCTTGCGTGACGGTACAGGTACCTACAAAAACATCCAAATCCAGCGCACATACCACTGCATAGCGCACATTATAGGAATAGGCTCTGCCATCCATTCTCCAACCGCTAAACGCACGGTTGTTGTACCCCATCTCTTCGGTCCATCCGGGGATCACAGAACCGTCTTCCAGTACCACATTGGTGGTAAGATAAAGAACCTCACCAATTGCTGGGGCAGTCAGTCCGAACAGACCATACACCTGCCCAATATTGATTGAGATTTCTTTTGGGAATTCGGTGATATTGTCTTCCACCACTTTTGTAGTGATCGTACCATCTAATCCCTGAAAAACCGCAAGCAATTGTGCATGCTTCATAAAAGAATAATCGCCTTGCTGTTCAGGAATGGTCAGTTTCACCTTGTAGTTGCCACCGGTTTCATCCCTGTACAATACACCATCCGAGCCCTCAGCACGAACAATGTCAATCACCACTCCACGCTTCACGTCATCAATTGGATATGGGAGCTCCTTGCTACAGCTATACCCTAACATCAAAAGGGAAAGGGTGATAAATAATAAATATACTTTTTTCATATTGCTTTCTCTTTAAATTGATTATTTATCCCAGAACACAAATGGAGTAGACAAATTGGTTTTCTGTGTCATATTTGGATTTAACTCGGTTTCCGAATTGGTCGGATAATAAAGTGACCGAGGGAAAGAGGCCAGATTGGAGATCGGTACCCTGGCATCTGATCGTTCTGTGACTGTGGGGTTTACTCCAAAACCGGGATCCTGTGTCTTGTTTGGATCAAAAAACAGGGGATAACCGGTACGCCTGTAATCAGTATAGACATCAACAGGGCTCATAAAATTATGAATCCATTTTTGTGTCATGAGGATTCGCATCTTCCCTTCAGCATTTGCTGCATTAAATCTCGTCAAAATTGCATTGACAAAAAACTCTCTATCCACCGCGGCGATTTTAGGAGCATTATTATTAGCAGTTGCGTTCTTATCCACCACACTGTGCACATGATCAATTGCTGCTTCAATTGCTTCCTCCAAGAGTACGGCTGCATCCCCAGTGGTTTCACCCGCAAGGGCCAGCTCAGCCAGCATAAACTTCAGTGTGGCATAAGTGATGATTTTATGAGGAGCTATTCCTGTCCCTACTGTCCCACTTGATGGATTTACACGTCCACCGGTTCCATTGTCATAGATTCCTCCTATCGGATAAATCCCATACTTGGTGTAGGAATGGTCATTGCTGCCGGCAGAATTTGGACCGGTTGTGGCGAAGAAGATTGAAACAAAATTGCCGTTTCGATATTCGTGCGGACTTTCCGTATCTGTTCTGGAGCCATCAGGCAACTGGTTATAGAAATAGTAAGGCACACGGGGATCTTCAATACCAGAGAAGGGATTGTCCGTTGTGTTATAGGTTTGCCCCATCATTGTCTCATAGAAATAGGGACTGATAAAATGGGTGTGCTGGCCAGCTAGTGAGGAATAAGCGGGGTGACGTTCATCCGCCGGACTGGTCGTACTGGTATACCAAAACTGAAAGTCTTCTCCATCATTGATAAAGGCATTTTCAGAGATGAGAGCATTGAACTTGTTTTGCCAGTCGGTAATATCAGATTTTGACTTGCGCGACTGTAACAAAAGCTTCAATTTGATGGTGTTATTCAAACGAACCCACTTGGTCACATCACCGGCATAAAAGAAATCATCCTTCCCCGGTTTCAGTGTATTCGCAGCATCCGCAGTCAAATTTGATTTGCCTTCCTCCAAGAGAGTAATCAAGGCATTGTAGATATCCTTACTGCTATCCGGACTGGGAGCAGTCTGTCCCGGAACATTAAATTCCGAGTAAGGCACATCACCCCACAGGTCCACCATTACAGAAAAGGCATAGGCCTTAAGAGTCCTGGCTATACCGGCATAAATGAGATTATCGTCAGGCTCGGCATTGGCTATAATGGCATCATAATCGGTAAGCACATAGGTATACAAATAATTCCAGGTATTATAGGGATTATTGGCTCCGGGTGTCATTCCATAATTCTGCACCTCACGCGAAACGAGATGATGCACATATGAAGCGAGACCTTCCCCTACAAAATTACCCTGACTAATTGCCTGTACCATGAAGTACTGACTCCCCGATAGAAGCTGATTCAGTTCCGGGGTTGTTGGACTGTTAGGATCCTTGTTAACATCAAGGTAATCTTCTGTACAACTACCAAGATATAACAGAATAGCTAATGCCCAAAAAAGTTTCACTATTTTTTTCATATTATATTCAATTTTATTCGTTATCAGAATGTGAGTTTCGCATTCACGCCAATTCTACGCGTGGAAGGTGCACTTTCACGGTCAATACCCTGGACGTTACCACTACCAAAGGCATTGGATCCCGGATCATAATTGGTATACTTGGGAAATCCGGGAGCAAAGTACCAGATGTTCCTTGCAATTAATGAGATATTGGCTGAACCTATAAAGGTATTGCGTAACCATTTTTTTGGCAAGTCGTAGCCAAGTGATATCTCGCTCAAACGGAACACAGTCGCATCGAAAGCCTGAAACTCATCTACACTATTGATTGAGAATGTATTTCCCTCAGAAGGAGAGAACCACAAATCGTTTTCAGATAACTGCAGCGTATTTTGTATTTTATTCCCGTTTCCGTCAAGAATCGGTTCCAATGTGTTGGGGTCACCCAGTACGCCCGGCAGAATACGAGATCCCAAGCGGTCCTCGGTATCTTTGGTCACACCACGGCCCAACATATCAGAAGCGGGGCCGGAGATAAGAATTCCGCCAACTCTTGCATCGAATAGCACATTTAATGTGATACCCTTATATGAGAATGTATTGTTAATGGCGGTCTTAAAGTCAGGATAGGGATCACCTAAGTCTCCCAGTTCATCATTCTCGATATAGGCTCCACTGTTCGGGTTGATCAGCATGTTACCCTCATCGTCGCGAGCTATGACAGTACCCCTGAGAAATCCGTAAGGAAGACCCGGTTTGAGAGTGGGTTGCGGCTCTGATGTGGAACCAGTGGAGAGGGTGATTTGCTCAATGCCTTCAATCAAAGAGACAACATTACTCTTGTTCTTGGTGAAGGTGGTGAAGATATCCCATTTGAATGAATTTGCAAGTCGGATGGGAACCAAGGTGAGACCGAGCTCCACTCCCTTGTTGTTCAATTCTCCAAAATTGGTATAGTAGGTTCTTGAACCGGTTGAAGAGGGTAAACTCAAAGGTGCAATCTGATTGGTAGTAGATCGATTGTACCATGTAAAATCAATCCCAATTCTATCCTGGAAGAAATTCAACTCAGCACCTGCTTCTACCTCTGTGGTAAACTCAGGCTTCAGTTCCGGATCGAATGAAGTTGTAGGCAGCAACATGATGGGGTTACCGGCAAAAGGAGTGTCCTGCAGATAAGTACCATTCACATAGTAGGGACCCGCATCGTTACCCACACGCCCCCATGCCAAACGTACTTTACCAAAATTCATGATGTCGGGATCAATGCCCAGCGCATCAGTAAAGACGAAGGAACCGGTTACGGCAGGATAGAAATAGCTGCTGTGCTCCGTAGGAAGGGTTGACGAGTGGTCATTACGTAATGTGAGATTCAGGAAGGCATAGTTCTTGTAACCCAACATTGCATCGGCATAGATGGCCCATAACCTTCTTTTTGAGATAGATTCTGAGGCTGTCTGTTCCTGGGTGTTGTCAACGTTGTATATACCTTTGAATATCATCTGATTACCAACTTGTCCTGCTCGGTGAGTAGTACGCTGATTGATATTGTGACCAACGGTAACCCTCAAATCGTAATCTTCCTCAAACTTGTGCTTGAAGGTAAGATTCAAGTTAGACTCCAGTTCCTGTGTTGTATAGTTATCATTGATAATCTGACCCTTACCCGGGAATGCTTCAGGACCTACTGATCCAATATTGATCACCTGTTTACGGTCCATCTCATACTGGTTCCATCCGAACTGATAGCTTGCAGATAACCAGTCAGAAAAATCATATCCTGCATTCATGGTGCTGACCGTACGATCCATCACCGTGTTAATCGTATTGTACTTCCAGGACCACAAAGGATTATCCACACCTCCGAAGGGCATCAGATTTCGACCATCAGCGGTTTCAAACGGCAGACCTACCATATCCACATTTCGCGGAATAAGCATGGCACGCGCAAAAGAACTCACCGATCCGCCATAATTACCAGCGCCAAAGAATGGTCCATCCTGGATTGTTCTGGAGTAGGAAAGCGTTCCTCCTACTACTAGGCCATTGTCCAGTTTCTGATTCCCACCCACACTGAACGAGGTACGTTCAAAAGCAGAATGTGGGATATATCCATCCTGTGACAGTCTGGACACAGTGGTACTAAAGCTGCCTTTGTCATTGTAACTCATCACATTTACCGAGTTGTCAAAGATTCCTCCGGTTCTGAACAAATCTTTCACATTGTTCGGAAATGCCTGATAAGGAATGGTGGTTTCCCAATCTGGAAACGCATTCCTATAATTCGGATAAAGAGGTATCGTCTCTACACTGGAACCGAAAGCAGGCCCCCATGAACCATTTGCATTCGAATAGAGGAAATTACTTCCCTGCCCATATGAATTTTGATAGTCAGGTAATGAGGCAATCGTTTCAGTCGTATAGGAGGAAGTAAGGGTAACCTCAAACTTCTTTTGTGAAGGACGCACTCGTTTACTACCCGCTTTGGTGGTCACCAGAACCACTCCGTTAGCAGCACGGCTGCCATACAACGCAGCTGCAGCAGCTCCCTTCAATACTGTCATACTTTCAATATCATTGGGATCCAATGTCGAGATACCGGTCCCATACGCACCAGCTGTAGTCAACCTGCTTCCGGTAGTAACTTCACTATTGCTATAGGGGACACCATCCACTACATATAACGGGTCATTGTTACCCAAAAATGAGGAGTTTCCTCTAATCAGCACCTTGGTGGCACTACCTGCCGTTGCAGAAGAGGCTCCAACCTGAACACCAGGAATTTTCCCATCTAATGATCTAAACAAATCTGGTTCAGCTTTCTGTATGGCATCGCTCGGATCAACAACGGATTGTCCAAATCCAGCAGATCTTGGGGGACGGGAAATACCCATGGCTCCCACGATCACCACTTCTTCCAAAAGCTGGGTGTCTGGTGACAATGTTACACTAACTCTTGAACTCACTGCAACTTCTTGTGTCTCATATCCCACATAAGAAATGACAAGCGTACCTCCAGTAGGAGCGGACAGTGAGAAATTACCGTCAATATCAGTCACCGTGCCCTGTGTGGTTCCTTTAACCTGTATGGTAGCACCGATTACCGGCTCTCCTGTGTCATCCACAACAGTACCTCGTACCTGTGTCTGAGCAGTGATAATCCCGATTCCCAGAAAGAAAAGGGATAAAAACATCATTAGTTTTCTTTTCATAAACTCTACTTTTTAATTAAACACTTTTACTATTCAATCTTATTATTCAATCTATATCTGAAATATGTTGGAATTTTGTGGTTTATTTCAGTATACCGGTAAGTATCTGAAAGATTTTAGTTCTTTTCACATCTTTACCCTTATTAACATACAATTCAAACAACTACTAACACACAAATATATACTATTTATTTTAAATGTATAATATTTTGAACCTTTTTTTAAAAATAAATGTCAAATGAGAAGAATTCCCCTGCTTAAACTTGCATTTTCTCCCAAATTGAATACACAGGTGGTGATCCCATCTCATAAATTTTAACATTTGTATAAAAGACAACCGGCTTCAATCAAAACGAATGCAAATATACATCAATGAAAAACATTATGCAAACAAAATGTCGCATTTCCGTAATTAATTCTATCATATAAACATTATCAATGTGAAAAAGACAGCATTGATGGGCTTATATTTCACAAAAAGTCAGCAAAATTTTCCACAAAAAAACCACCCCGAAGGGTGGTTCATTTAAATCCTACGTCTCAATTTCTTTATTTCTCGATAGCGAGTAGTTCCACGTCGAAGATCAGGTTGGAGAAAGGCTTGATGGTGCCACGGTCGGCAGAGCCATAAGCGAGATCATACGGAACATAGAGTCTCCACTTCGATCCTACCGGCATCAGCTTGAGGGCTTCCGTCCAGCCGGCAATCACCTGTGTCACACCAAAGGTGGCTGGCTCACCACGATCAACGCTGCTGTCGAAGACGGTACCGTCGATCAGGGTGCCGTGATAATGTACCTTCACACGGTCGGTTTCGGTGGGCATCGGGCCGTTGCCGGCACGGATGATCTCATACTGCAATCCGCTGGGAAGAGTTACCACGCCCTCTTTGGCTCCGTTCTCAGCCATAAAGGCGTCACCGGCAGCGATGCTCTCCTGGTGTTGTACCTTGAGATCCTCCTCCTGACGCTTCTGCTGTTCAGCCTGTGCTTTCTCGGCAGCTGTCTGCACCATGCCGTTGGCATCCATCTTGCTGATGGCCAGCTCCTGGTTCTTCAGCGCGGAGATGATCCCGGCCAACACCTGATCCTTATTGACGCTCTTAGTGGAGTCACTGCCAAAAAGCATTTCGTTGAACTGCGGTAACATCATTTGTGAGAACTGCACACCGATGCTCAATCCATTGGCATAGGGAGACTTCTCCTCCAGATCAATGGCTTCGGTAAGTCCCTTGATAAACTGATTGAGACGAGGTCCGTTGATCTTGTTGAGAGAGTCGAGCTTCACCTTCAACTCCTTCTCCAGCGCTTCTTTCTGTGTAGAGTCGGCAGAGGCAATCCGCATCTGATAGTCGTACTCAATCCCTGAGGTGCTTTGGATGACACCTTGCTGCTCCAGAAACTGTACCAGTCCCTGATCAGTCATACTCACACCGTATGCGTAAGATACGCTGTCAACGGAGTTCTTCAGTGATGTCTTGGGGGTAGAGGCTCCGCCACAGGAAACCATCATCACCGCCATCACGGCTGCGGCACTCATCGTGCCCAAAATTGTTTTCTTCATATTGTTCTTCTATTTGTTTGTTGAAAATCTCATTTTCTCTGGATACACTCTTCCTTCAGGGGAACTATTCAATGCCGAGCAGTTCCACTTCAAAGATAAGGGTGGAGTTTGGCTCGATGGAGTTGCCGGCACCCTGTTCACCATAAGCAAGGTGAGAGGGGATAAAAAGACGCCATTTCGATCCTACCGACATCAGCTGCAATGCTTCCACCCAGCCCTTGATTACCTGGCTCACACCAAACAGTGCCGGCTGACCACGCTGCACGGAACTGTCGAAGACGGTGCCGTCGAGTAACGTCCCGTGATAGTGACATTTCACCTGATCGGTGGCAGCCGGTATGGCTCCGTCACCCGCTGTCAGCACCTCGTACTGCAGGCCACTGGAGAGGGTCACCACCTTTTCATTCTTGCTGTTTTCAGCCAGAAAGGCTTTTCCAGCTTCCAGGTTACGGGTCAGCATCTCATCCTGACGCTGGCTGAAAAACGCCTGGATCACCTGGTTGGCTTCCTGTGGCGACATCGATGGAGTTGTATTGTTGACGATGCTGTTGAAAGCATCGGTGAAAGAGGGCACATCAATATTGCGCAATCCCGAATTCATCAGATTTGAGGCCATACTCATCCCGAGGGCATAACTTAATTTATCCATTCACTTTTTCCTTTTTAGATAGTTGGGCACAAAAGTACGATTTTATGTTGAATTATCTCCTTTTACGACAATAAAAAACTAATTTTGCCGTATCAGCAGATAACAGAACCAATTGATGAAAAAGAAATTAGTGATACTGACAGGTGCCGGGATGAGTGCCGAAAGTGGTATCGCCACCTTCCGTGACTCCGGGGGATTGTGGGACCGATATCCGGTAGAGCAGGTGGCAACCCCCGAAGGATTTGCCGCTGACCCGGGTCTGGTCCTCGATTTTTACAACATGCGTCGTCATGAGTTGCTGAAAGCCAGACCCAACGGGGGACACCTGACCCTGGCCGCGATGGAGAAGGATTTTGAGGTGCAGATCATCACCCAGAACATCGACAACCTGCATGAACAGGCTGGCAGCAGCAGAGTGATCCACCTGCACGGTGAACTGATGAAAGCACGTTCCACGGGCGATGAAACACTTGTGTATGAGCTGGACCCGGACGATTGTGACATTCACCCGGGTGACTGCTGTGAGAAGGGATTCCAGCTGCGACCCCATATCGTCTGGTTCGGCGAGGCGGTACCCATGATGGCGGAAGCAGAACGGATCACCCGGCAGGCCGACATCTTCGTCATCATCGGCACCTCCATGAACGTCTATCCCGCCGCAGGACTACTGGATGATGTGCGGAGGAATGTGCCGGTCTATCTGATCGACCCCAAAGATGTGGTCACACGACGTTACGACATCCACCATATCCGCAAGGGAGCTACTGAAGGGGTGAAGGAACTCCAAAGGTTGCTGACTTAATTGAATTTCGCTTTGAAACTCCCCGTTTTTTTGTAATTTCGCTTCTTTAAACACCAAAGAAAAAGCCCGTGGCAAAAAAGATAGCTGAGACACCGATGATGATGCAATATGTCGAGATCAAAAAGAAACATCCCGATGCCATCCTGCTGTTCCGCGTGGGCGACTTTTATGAGACCTTCTCCGACGACGCCATCATAGCCTCCGAGATACTGGGTATCACTCTCACCCGCCGCGCCAACGGCGCCGCCCAATTCGTGGAGCTGGCGGGGTTTCCCCACCACGCGCTCGACACCTACCTGCCAAAGCTGGTACGTGCCGGTAAGAGGGTGGCCATTTGCGACCAGCTGGAGGATCCCAAACTGACCAAGAAGCTGGTGAAGCGGGGCATCACCGAGCTGGTGACCCCCGGCGTCTCCATCAACGACACCATCTTGAATCACCGGGAGAACAACTTTCTCGGCTCACTTCATATAGGCAAAAACAACCGCTACGGCATCGCCTTCCTCGACATCTCCACCGGTGAGTTTCTCACCGCCGAAGGGGAACGGCCCGACGTCGACAAGCTGCTCGCCGGCTTCTCACCCAAGGAGCTGCTGGTAGAAAGGGGCAACAGAAGAAAGGTGGAGGAGACCTTCGGCAACGCCTGGCTCCTCTCGGAGCAGGAGGATTGGATCTTCACCGAGGAGGCGGCACACGACCGCCTGCTCAACCACTTCGGCACCAAGAGCCTGAAGGGATTCGGTGTGGAACACCTCCCCTTGGGCATCATTGCCTCGGGGGCGATTCTCCATTACATGGACCTCACGCAACACACACAGATAGGACATATCATTGCACTGAGCCGGATAGAGGAGGAACGTTACATGCGGCTCGACCGCTTCACCGTGCGCAGCCTCGAGCTGGTCACCCCCATGAACGAGGGGGGCAAGACGCTGCTCAGCGTACTCGATAGAACCCTCTCACCCATGGGCTCACGCCTGCTGCGGCGATGGTTGCTCTTTCCTTTAAAAGAGGAGAAAGAGATCAATGAACGGCTCAACGTGGTGGAGAACTTCTTCCGGCAACCGGAGCTGAAAGAGCTGTTGACAAAACAGATCACATTGATTGGCGACCTGGAACGGGTCATCTCCAAGGCGGCAGTGGGTCGCATCACACCGCGCGAAGTGGTACAGCTCAAGGTGGCGCTCACCGCCCTGGAGCCGATCCGTGAGGCGTTCCTCACCTCAGAGAACAAGAGCCTGGAGGAGATGGGCAGGAAGATGGACCCCTGCGCTCCTTTGAGCGTACGCATTGATAAAGAGATCACCGCCGATCCTCCGGCACTGATGCACAAGGGTGGATTCATCGGCAAAGGAGTTGACACTGAACTTGATGAACTGCGGCAGATTGCCTACAGCAGCAAGGATTACCTGATGCAGATCCAGCAGCGCGAGAGCGAGCGCACCGGGATCCCCTCGCTGAAAGTGGCTTTCAACAATGTTTTCGGATACTACATAGAGGTCCGCAACACCCACAAGGAGAAGGTACCGGAGGGTTGGATCCGCAAGCAGACACTGGTGAGCGCCGAGCGCTATATCACCGAAGAGCTGAAAGTGTATGAGGAGAAGATCCTGGGTGCGGAGGAGAAGATCATAGCCCTGGAGAACCGTATCTATGCCGCACTGGTGGAAGATATCCTCCGCTATATCCCCGCCATACAGGTCAACGCAGCACTCATCGCACGGATCGACTGTCTCCTGGCTTTCGCCACAGCGGCCGGTCAGTATCATTACATCCGCCCGATGATCAACCGTTCCGATGCCATCGAGATCCACAACGGTCGCCACCCGGTAATAGAGCGCGAGCTGCCACCCGACGAGCCCTATATCGCCAACGACCTCTACCTCGACAACGACACGCAGCAGATCATCATCATCACCGGCCCCAACATGGCGGGTAAGTCGGCACTGCTGCGTCAGACGGCCCTCATCACCCTGATGGCGCAGATCGGCTCCTTCGTACCCGCAGAGGCGGCTACCATAGGACTGGTAGACAAGATCTTCACCCGTGTGGGAGCCTCCGACAACATCGCTCTGGGTGAGTCCACCTTCATGGTGGAGATGAACGAGGCGGCCAGCATCCTCAACAACCTCTCCGAGAGGAGCCTCATCCTCTTCGACGAACTGGGACGCGGCACCAGCACCTACGACGGCATCTCCATTGCCTGGGCCATCGTGGAATATATTCACGAGCACCCACGGGCACGTGCCAAGACGCTTTTCGCCACCCACTATCACGAGCTCAACGAGATGGAGAAATCGTTCAGGCGGATCAAGAACTATAATGTGGCGGTGAAGGAGATCGACAACAGGGTGATCTTCCTTCGCAAGTTGATGCCCGGTGGCAGCGAGCACAGCTTCGGTATCCACGTGGCCCGCATGGCCGGGATGCCGCAGAGCATCACCCGCCGCGCCGACGCTATCCTGGGAGAAATGGAGTCGAATGGCAGGAAAGAGGGGATCAGCAAGCCGATCAACGACTTCATCGGCAAACGCGAAGGATACCAGCTGAGCTTCTTCCAGCTCGACGACCCCATCCTCAGTCAGGTACGCGATGAGATCCTCAACCTCGACGTCAACAACCTGACACCCATCGAAGCACTCAACAAACTAAACGAAATCAAGAAAATTGTAAAAGGAAAATAATCATGCTCCCGCATGCAGCTGAACGACGAAAGAGATACAGCACCATAGGGAGCATCCTACCCCACAGGCATGTACAACGAAACAAACCACAACGAGACCATGCGCGCCGGCCGTATAGAGGTGATCTGCGGATCCATGTTTTCCGGCAAGACAGAGGAACTGCTGCGCCGCTTGCGTCGCGCACGCATTGCCCGCCAGAAGGTGGAGATCTTCAAACCGGCACTCGACACCCGCTACTCGCAGGAAGAGGTGGTGTCGCACGACCGCAACGCCATCCTCTCCACCCCCGTGGAGCACTCCAGCAATATCCTGCTCCTCTCCTCCGGCGTGGAAGTGGTGGGCATTGATGAAGCGCAGTTCTTCGACGAGGGACTGGTCAGTGTCTGCCAGCAGCTGGCCGACCAGGGGGTGCGGGTGATCATCGCCGGCCTCGATATGGATTTCCGGCGAGTTCCCTTCGGACCGATCCCCGGGCTCTGTGCCATTGCCGATGATGTGATCAAGGTACATGCCATCTGCGTGCGCTGCGGCAGCCTTGCCAGCTACTCCCACCGGCTGGTGAAGAACGACCGTCAGATCATGCTAGGCGAAACCGAAGAGTACCAGCCCCTGTGCAGGGAGTGTTACCGAAAGGCCACCACCTGAGCGGATTGAAAAAATACAGTTTTTAATTCGATGTTAAACAAATTGAATGATTGATTGTTATTCTGATAAGATATCCAAAACAGGAACCAAAAGAGAAATGACAATTATTCATTTAAAACAACGACTTATGAAACTGAAAAAAATCTTTTTTACAGTACTTCTGATCACTGCATTTACTACTACACTGCAGGCACAAGGTTACAACTCCGCATTTGGTGTGCGCCTGGGTTATGACAACGGTCTTACGCTGAAGAAATTCTTCGCACCGGCCAGTGCTGCCGAATTCATTCTTTCCGCGTCTCCCCGCCACTTCCAGCTGACCGGTCTTTACGAATACCAGCAGCCGGTAGCAGGTGCGCCCAACCTGGACTGGTATCTCGGTATCGGTGCCCACCTGGGTGGTATCCACAAGGACAGGGACAATTATGATGGTGCCCTCCTGCTGGGTGCAGATGTGATTGCCGGCCTGGAATATATCTTTCCCAGTGCTCCCTTCACGGCCTCACTCGACTGGAAACCGTCGATAAACTTCACGAACAACTACAACGATTACTGGTATAGCGGCTTCGCACTCAGCTTCCGTTACACCTTCAGATAATTGTTGCACAGCACAGAATTACAGGACCGCTCTCAATCGAGAGCGGTTTTTTTTGCCATAGTCATCATAAAAAGTGGTATTTTTGTACCCATGCAATCGAAGAGAGAAGATAACAAGAAAGCGTCATTCCTCAACAACCTGAACGAGGCACAGCGGGCTGCCGTAGAGTTCTGCGACGGACCCTCGCTGGTGATCGCCGGCGCCGGTTCGGGGAAAACACGCGTGCTTACCTATAAGATCGCCTGGCTCCTGGAGCAGGGTCTCCCACCCTACTACCTCCTGGCACTCACCTTCACCAACAAGGCAGCCAGAGAGATGAAGAGCCGTATAGCCGAGCTGGTGGGAGAAAAACAGGCCCGACGCCTATGGATGGGTACCTTCCACGCCATCTTCTCACGCATCCTGCGCAACGAAGCGGAAGCCATCGGCTTCCAGTCCAATTTCACCATCTTCGATGCCTCCGACTCCAAGAATCTGATCAAGCTGATCATACGGGAGATGGAGCTCGACGACAAGCAGTACAGACCGGGAGGGGTGCACAACCAGATCTCGAGGGCGAAGAACAGTCTGATCACCCCTGCCATGTATGCCTCCAACGGTGAGCTTCAGGACTATGACCGGCAGGCACGTCGACCGGCCATCAGTGAGATATACAGCCGCTACCAGCAACGACTGCGTTCAGCCAACAGCATGGACTTCGACGATCTGCTGATGTATACCAACATCCTCTTCCGCGACCATGCCGAGATCCTGGAGCGTTACCGCAACCAGTTTCAGTTCATCCTGGTGGATGAGTACCAGGACACCAACTTCGCACAGCATCTCATCGTGAAGCAGCTGGCTGATAAGCACCACCGTGTTTGCGTGGTAGGTGACGACGCCCAGAGCATCTACTCCTTTCGCGGCGCCAACATCGACAACATCCTGAAGTTCAAATCCAACTATCCGGAGACACAGGTCTTCAAGCTGGAGCAGAACTACCGATCCACACAGAACATCGTGAACGCGGCCAACAGCCTTATCAAGAAGAACAGCGAGCAGATCTTCAAGGAGGTCTTCTCCACCAACGAGGTGGGAGAGAAGATCGAAGTGAAGAGCGCCTTCTCCGACTTCGAAGAGGGGCTGATCGTCGCCAACAAGATCAGTCGTATGCGCATCGAGAAGCATATCCCCTACAGTGACTTCGCCATTCTATACCGTACCAATGCACAGTCGCGCATCTTTGAGGAGTCACTGCGCAAGAACAACATCCCCTACCGCATCTACGGGGGACTCTCATTCTACCAGCGAAAAGAGATCAAGGATGTGATCAGTTACTTCCGCCTGATCGTCAACCCGAACGATGAGGAGGCGTTCCGCCGCATCATCAACTATCCCTCCCGGGGTATTGGCGAGGTGACGGTAAGGAAAATATCTTACGCGGCACAGCAACAACAGGTAAGCCTCTGGCAGGTGGTGGCGGCACCTGCTGCACACTCACTGGATGTACATAGCGGTACGGCAAGTAAGATTGAAAAGTTTCACTCTCTTATCAGTGGCTTCATCGAACAGAATGAAACCCTCAACGCCTTTGAACTGGCACAGGAGGTGATCCGCAAGAGTGGTATCGCCGCCGAAGCGTACGAAGACATGACACCTGAGGGGATGAGTCGCACCCAGAATATCCAGGAGCTGCTCAACGCGATGAGCGAGTTTGTCTCCACACGACAGGAACAGGGGGAGGAGCACAACCGGCTGACCGACTTTCTCTCGGAGGTCTCACTGCTCACCGACCAGGATACCGACCGGGAGTCAGAGAACGAGAAGGTGACGCTGATGACGGTTCACTCCGCCAAGGGTCTCGAGTTCAGCCACATCTTCGTGGTGGGAATGGAGGAGGATCTCTTCCCCTCCTCGATGGCCCGCACCGAGATGCGGGGGCTCGAAGAGGAAAGGCGTCTCTTTTATGTGGCCCTCACGCGTGCCAGAGAGTCCTGCACCATCACCTATGCCAAAAGTCGTTTTCGGAACGGACAGACCAACCCCGCGCGGGAGAGCCGCTTCCTGAAAGACATCGATCCGGCCTATCTCAACATGGACCGGCAGACCACCTCCGGCATGGCCCGTGCAGCTGAGGCAGACGATTTCTGGGGGTCGATGCGGGAGCAACGCCTGGAGAAGCAACAAAAGATATCTCCTCCCGGTAAAAGGTCTGTGCCACTGCAGCAAACACACTCCTCCATCCCTCTCTCGAAGGAGGCAAAAGAGCTCCAGGAAGGCGATACCATCGAGCATGAACGGTTTGGTCGCGGTGTAGTCACCACCATCGAGATGGGTGGCAGTGATCGTCGTGCTTTCGTCGAGTTTGAATCGGCAGGGAAAAAACAGCTGCTGCTCAAGTTTGCCCGATTCACCATCGTGGGCAGGTCAGAATAAGTTATTGAGACCAAAAACGGATCACAAATCATTGTCAGTCGAAGATTTAACTGCATACACGTCACACTGAACTTAAAGATTTCATATACACAGATTAAAGATCCAACAGGGCTTTCTCGCCGCTGCTGCCACTGAAAAGCAACTCCAGGGGACTCTCCAGCAGACGTTTCACCCGTACCAGGAAGCTGACAGAGTCCTTGCCATCAATCACCCGGTGATCGTACGACAGGGCCACATACATCATCGGCCGGATCACCACCTGACCCTCAACGGCTACCGGCCGCTCCAGGATGTTGTGCATCCCCAGGATGGCCGACTGCGGGGGGTTGATGATAGGTGTCGACATCATGGAACCGAACACCCCCCCGTTGGTCACGGTAAAAGTGCCCCCGGTCATCTCCGGGATCGACAGCTTGCCGCTGCGCGCCTTCTCAGCCACCAAGGCGATGGCCTTCTCAATCTCCGCCAGGGTGAGACTCTCCACATTGCGGATCACCGGCACCATCAGCCCCTTGGGTGCACTCACCGCCACTGAGATATCGGCATAGTCGTAGGTCACCAGGTTCTCACCATCCATCATGGCATTCACGTTGGGATACTCGCGCAGGGCAAGAGCACAGGCCTTCAGGAAGAAAGACATCATCCCCAGCTTGATGCCATGCTTCTCCACAAACTGATTCTGATAACGCTTGCGTAGATCCATAATCGGTTTCATATCCACCTCGTTGAAGGTGGTGAGCATGGCGGTCTCATTCTTCACCGACACCAGCCGTTCGCTCAGCTTACGACGCAGCGAGCTCATCCGCTCACTGCGGCTCTCCCTGCTTGCCGGGTGTCGCAGGCTGGCAGGAGCGGCTGAGCCTGCAGTGGTCATCACCGCCTCCACATCTTCACCTCTGAGACGACGGAGTCCCTGAATCACATCCTCCACTGAGAGACCATTCTCCTCCATCATCTTCGCGGCCAGCGGCGTCATCTTCACCTGGTCGTAGGCGGGGGCGGGACCCTCCGAAGGGGTTCCCTGCGTCGTCTCAGCTTTTACAGCCGGCTTTTCCATCTCCTGGACTTCGACCTCTTCGGTATGTTCGTCAGGGACACTCTCATTGGATGATTCTGCCACCGGTTCAGTCTCTACTCCTGTCTCTTCGGGTTGCACCGAAGTATCGATCACACAGGCCACCGCGCCCACCTCCAGCATCTCCCCCTCGGGAGCCTTGAAGGTGATCCTGCCCGATTCGTCGGCCACCAGCATCAGGGTTGCTTTTTCCGACTCCAGCTCGGCGATCTCGCTGTTCTTCCTGACTACTGAACCATCGGCCACCAGCCAGCGTGTGAGTTCAACATGGGTGATTGATTCTCCGGGACTCGGTATCTTGATCTCTACTTTTGCCATTGTTTTTATGATTGAATGAGATTGACTCAGTTTGACTTCGATTGATATAGATTGAGAGTTGCATCAATGCGATGTGGTGTCGATCGCCTGTTGGATGATCGTCGCCTGATTGATCTTATGCTGTGCTGTCAACCCTTCAGCCGTGACACCGCTGGCGGGACGACCGATGAGCCGCAGACGACAATCGCCCAGTTGCTGCTTAATGAAAGTAGCCCCTCCCATATTGAGGGGTTCCTCCTGCACCCATACCCACTCGGCGTCCGCAGGATAGCCCGCCGTCACCGCTTTCAGCTGCTTCTCCGGGAAGGGATAGAGTTGCTCAATCCGGATGATCGCAAGGTCATCCTTCTCAGCCTCACGTCGTGCCGCTTCCAGCTCGTAATAAATCTTACCGCTACAGAACAGCAGCCGTCTCACCCTCGACGCGTCGCCGGCAACCGCATCACCAATCACCTCCCGAAAGTCACCCTCGGTGAAGTCGGATAGAGAGGAGGTACACTCCGGATGACGCAGTAGGCTCTTGGGTGTGAAGAGGATCAGCGGAACCCGGATATCGCGATGGAGCTGTCGTCTCAACACATGAAAGAAGTTGGCCGGTGTGGTGCAGTTCACCACCTGAAGATTCAGGTTGGCACAGAGACTGAGGAATCGTTCCAGGCGCCCACTGGAATGCTCGGCACCCTGACCCTCGTAGCCATGGGGCAGCAGCATCACCAGCCCCGACTTGATACCCCACTTCTCCTGTGCGGCAGCGATATACTGATCCACGATCACCTGTCCCACATTGTAAAAGTCACCAAACTGTGCCTCCCAGATGGTGAGTCCCTCAGGGTGTGCCAGTGCGTAGCCATATTCAAACCCCAGGATACCATATTCGTTGAGTGGCGAGTTGTAGACACGCACGGCAGCCTGTTCTCCACCCAGTTTCTTCAAAGGAAAATATTTCTCCTGGCCATCCTCGGTGATGATCTCAGCATGACGGTGCGAGAAGGTGCCCCGTTCAGAGTCCTGACCACTCAATCGTACCGTATGTCTCTCCCACGCCAGTGATGCGTATGCCATCAGCTCACCCATGGCCCAGTCGTAAGAATCACTCTTGATCATCGCTGCACGCTGGGCAAACAAGCGTAACGTCTTATTGAAAAACTTCCGGTCATCCGGCAGTGTGGTGATCCGCTCCGCCAATTGCAGGAACAGCTCCTTCGGGATACGGGTCTCCGTGGGTTTTTCAAAATCAGTCACCTCAGGAAAGCGTATATCCTTGTATATGCCGGCGAAAAAGGGTTGCAGGTTGAGCCGACTGGTGGAAAGAGAGGCATCATACGCTTCTTCCAGCTTCTGAAGGAAGGCTGCCACCCGCTCTTTGAAAGCCTGTAGAGAGATCACTCCTTCCCCGATCAGTTTCTCAGCATAGATGTCGCGCGGATTCTTGTGTCTGGCGATGATTTCATACAACTCCGGCTGCGTGAATCGTGGCTCATCCCCCTCGTTGTGACCATATTTACGGTAGGAGAGCAGATCGATGAAGACATCGATGTTGAACATCTGACGGAACTCAAGTGCCAGCTTCGCCACATAGACCATCGCCTCGATGTCGTCGCCGTTCACGTGAAACACAGGCGACTGGGTCACCTTGGCCACGTCCGTACAGTAGGTGCTGGAGCGGCCCTGAAGGTAACTGGTGGTGAAGCCCACCTGGTTGTTGATCACAATATGGATCGTGCCACCTGTCTTGTAGCCCTGCAGCTTTGAGAACTGAATGGTCTCATAAACCACTCCCTGACCGGCAATGGCGGCATCACCGTGTACCAGGATGGGCAGCACCGCATCATCAGTGAAATCATGTTCGTTTTCCAGCTTTGCCCGCGCAATCCCTTCCATCACCGGTCCAACAGCTTCGAGATGCGACGGGTTGGGCGCCAGGCTGATGGAGATGGTGCGACCTTCATAGTCGATGGTGTTGTTATAACCCAGGTGGTATTTCACATCGCCATATTTGATCTCCTCCTCATAGTTCTGGGCGTTGAACTCACGAAATACTTCTGAATAGGGTTTCTTCATGATATTGGTCAGCACATTGAGCCGCCCACGATGTGCCATGCCCAGCACCAGCTCATTCACGTCGTAGAGACCTGCATGGGAGATCATCCCATCCAGTGCGGGAATAATTGACTCGGAGCCCTCCAGTGAGAACCGCTTCTGCCCCACGAACTTCTTATGCAGGTAATCTTCAAACCCGGATGCCTCAATCAAACGATCCAGGATCCGCAGTTTCGCCTCTTTTGTAAAGGTCTCGCTGTTACGACTGCCCTCCATCTTCACCTGCAACCACTGCACGATCTCCGGCTTGGTCATATAGCGGTATTCCACGCCGATCGACTTGCAGTAGGTCTCTTCAAGGTGCGCAATGATCTTGCGCAGGCTGGTCTTGCCAAGGCCTATCTCCTTGCCGGCTTCAAAGAGTGTATCGAGATCATCCTCCGAGAGATCGAAATTCTCGATCGCCAGTGTGGGTGAGTAGCTGCGTCGGGTACGCACCGGATTGGTTTTGGTGAAGAGATGGCCACGTCGCCGGTAACCGTTGATCAGCCGCATCACGGCGATCTCCTTGGGCGAATGACCATTTTGCTCTCTCACCTCCTTCGGTCTGGAGGGATAGTGAGCGGTAGCCAGATCAAATCCCTGAAAGAAAAAGCGAAAGCTCTCCTCCACGTTCTCCGGCGACTCCTTATACTTCTGATACAAAGCCTCAATGGCTTCCATATCCATGTTACCTAGTTCATTTTTGGCATCCATCGGTCAAAATTGCTGTGAATAATGATATAAATGGTAAAGATGGTAAAATTGTTCGTCTAAACCAACAATTTTCGTGGAAATGGGTATTACTCCACAGGAAAAAGAAAAATGAACTCTATGGGACGTTCTCCCTCGTTTTATATGGTGTTACATTTCCCCGTTTGCCGAAAAAAAGCTATTTTTGATGCTTCAATTGATTCTGCACAGAAACAAAGAATATCATCACTATAAAATTCATTCCAATGACAAAAAGCGCTTTACAAATTGCGAGGGCTGGTTACGAGCCCAAGATGCCCGAAGGATTGAAGGGTAACGTGAAAATTGAAGAGGGTGCGGCCACCGAGTCGGTACGCGACCAGGCAGAGATTCAGAAATTGTTCCCCCACACCTACGGGATGCCGATCGTCACCTTCGCAGGTAGCACCGGTAAACCCGGCACAGACACCCCCCACAATGTGGGTGTGATCCTCTCCGGCGGACAGGCTCCCGGAGGGCACAACGTAATCGCCGGTATCTTCGACGGTATCAGACGACTGCACCCCGACAGCAAGCTTTACGGCTTCATTCTGGGCCCCGGGGGACTGGTAGACCACCAGTACAAAGAACTGACCGATGAGATCATCGATGAATACCGCAATACCGGCGGCTTCGATATCATCGGCTCGGGACGTACCAAGCTGGAGACAAAGGAGCAGTTCGACAAAGGACTGGAGATCCTGAAAAAACTGAATATCAAGGCCCTGGTAATCATTGGCGGCGATGATTCCAACACCAACGCCTGTGTGCTGGCGGAATATTACGCCTCCATCAACGCCGGCGTTCAGGTGATTGGCTGTCCCAAGACCATCGACGGGGACCTCAAGAACGAACAGATTGAGACCTCTTTCGGTTTTGATACTGCCTGCAAGGTATACTCAGAGCTGATAGGCAATATTCAGCGGGATTGCAACTCCGCACGCAAGTACTGGCACTTCATCAAAGTGATGGGCCGCTCAGCGTCTCATATTGCACTGGAATGTGCCCTGCAGACACACCCCAACGTGTGCATCGTCTCGGAAGAGGTGGAAGCAAAAGAGTGGTCGCTCGACCAGATCATCGACGACATCGCCACTGTGATCGCAAAACGTGCAGAGAATGGGATGAACTTCGGAACGGTCATTATACCGGAAGGGCTCATCGAGTTCATCCCCGCCATGAAGAAGCTGATCAGCGAGTTGAACGACTTCCTTGCACACAACCAGGAGGAATTCGACCTGGTACGCCGTTCCGGCAAACGCGATTATATCATCAGCAAGCTGTCAGCGGAGAATGCGGAGATCTACGCCAGTCTGCCCGAGACAGTGGCCCGCCAGCTCACCCTCGACCGTGACCCGCACGGCAACGTGCAGGTGTCGCTCATCGAAACGGAAAAACTGCTGGCCGAGATGGTTAAGAAAAAACTCGATCAGTGGAAGAAAGAGGGGAAATATAACGGTAAGTTTGCGACCATCACCCACTTCTTCGGTTACGAAGGACGCTGTGCGGCCCCTTCCAATTACGATGCCGACTACTGCTACTCTCTTGGCTATACCGCATCGATGCTGGTAGCTGCCGGCAAAACAGGTTATATGTCATCGGTACGCAACACCACCGCCCAGGCAGGAGAATGGATTGCAGGCGGCATACCCATCACCATGATGATGAACATGGAACGTCGTCACGGCGAGATGAAACCGGTGATCCAGAAAGCTCTGGTAGAGCTCGACGGTGAGCCATTCAACTACTTCGTTAGCCAACGCGACAAGTGGGCGATAGAAACCGATTATGTCTATCCGGGTCCCATACAGTACTTCGGTCCGACGGAAGTATGTGACCAGCCCAGCAAAACGCTGCAACTTGAACAGAGAGGCAAAATCGAGATACAGTAATCTTATCAAAGGATCCAATCGGGTAGGAGGAAAACGAAGTAGTTTTCTTCCTACTTTCGTTTTCCAACCTCTCATACCACCCTCGGTGGTATTCTCGTGAAGAGCAGCGGTATTTAATAGACAAATAGTATTAGATCGAATCAGAAACAAAAAAGATGGCCTCAAATATTGAAGCCATCCCTTATAATCACCGCGGACGAAAAATCCGGAAACAGGATCAGAAGAATCGGTAACGGTTGTCTTCCACACCCAGCTTCTGTTTCAGCACCTCTATCGACTGCATCTGCATGCGATAGGCATTCTCATCCATCATACCGCGTTTTTGCGATTCGGCATCATAGCTCTCACTGCCCTGTGTACGATTGGTCACCGTCACCACATAGACACCCATGTTCCCTTTGAGGGGTCCCACCACACTGTTCAGCGGCGCAAAAGCGGAGACAGCGTTCATCACCGGCTCATAACCCAGACCGGTAATGTTCTGCGTGTTGAAATTGACAAAACGTACTGTATCAGTACGGCTGTTCATTGCTTCCGCATAGGCATCGAGATCTGTAAGGTTCTGATCCTTCAGATCCGCGATGATCTTCTCTGCTTTCTTCTCATTGACCAGTTGGGTGCGAATACGGTCAGAGACTTCCGAGAGAGGTGCGGTGCCGGAGGGGATCACCTGATCCACACGAGCTACCACACGCAGGTTGGTGAGATCGAATTTCTTCACACTTCCCGGCTTTTTCTCGTTGGCAGCCCAGGTGATCACCTGACGCGTGCCGGGTATCTGCGCCAGCGTGAATTCATTGGCTGAAACCGTAATATTGGGCATCACAAAAAAGCCCTTTTCTGAAGCCAGCTCATTGAACTTGGCTCCCACCTCGGGTGTGGAGACAAGCTGGTTCAACTCATTGTCAATATTATTGGAGGTTTTCTCACTGGCCAACACCGGCATATCGATAATGGCCACCTTATACTTGTTCACCGGGCGGGTTCGCTCCTCTATCTGAAGGATCACCTGCTGTCCAGGCAATGAAAGCTTCACCAGTTCACCCACGGGGGTGCTGAACACCGCTTCAACCATCTCTGCTCCTCCAAAAGAAATCAGATCCATTTCCCTGGCCCAACCTACATCGCCGCCATTGGAGTTTGGATTAAGACTGTTGGCTACTGCTGCAAATGATTGTCCTTCACTGATCACGTTGTAGAGGCTGTCAGTAAAACGGGTCACGATCGAATCCTGACCTACCATGGTACCGCTGGGGATGGTCATCATGCGAAAATGAACTGAATCGGGAGCGACAGTCCTGTCAATCAGCTTGACGATCTGATAGGAGTCATCCTCACGTACCGGACCATACAACTCATTGATAGCTGCACTGCGCACAAATTCAATCTGATCGGGCGTCAGCATCGATTCACTCATAAAGACATCACGATAGGGCACCTGAGAGTAATCAGCCACCACTGTGGCAGGGTTCTGTGTCTGCTGCAGTTCGGTAAATGCCACATGAGACTCCGCTTCCACCTCAGCATAATCCTCTTCACTGGGGGCCACCTGCTTCGTGAAGTAAGAGATCTTGACCAGTGGAGCTTCCAGACGATAGGAATCCTTGTGCTTGTTGTAATAAGCTTTGATCTCCTGATCGGTAACCGTCACCGATGAGTCAGGCAGGGTAAAATAGTTCTGTACGGCATAGGTCATCTCAGCATTTTGCTGTGAAAGATCGAAGCTGTTCTTTGCCTCTACATCGTTTGCAACCACGGCACTCGAGAGAAGTGAGATATATTTCTCTTCCAGTCGCTGTGTCCTGACCATATCTTCAATAAAAAGCCACAACGACTTGTACTGGTTCACAATTGCTTGCTCTTCCGGGTTGGGGCTCGGCATGTTAATGGTGTTGAGGAAGTCGACCAATGCGGTACGGCTGAACATACCTGTTTGTGGATCCACGAAGAAGGGTAGTTGCTGCAAGACGGGAGAGATAGAAGCTCCATGCACCAGGTCGTTAAGTTCTTCCTTGCTCACATGAAGTCCCAGCTTATCGGTCTGCTCTGCCACCAGCTGCTGACGTACCATTTGCTGGTAGACCGCCTCGCGAATCTGTGCCGAAGTGTTCTCATCCAGCGAACTCTGACCGCTCACCATCTTCTGAAACTCTTCAAACTGGGTAATCTTGTCGGCATATTCCTTGGTTGATATCACTTTGCCGTTCACCACAAATGCCTTATCCTGTGCCCTCCCGAAAAGGGTGGTGCCGGAGGTAAGCAAGTCTCCCAAAACAAAGGCAAGCAATGCCACCCCAATAACGATGACCAGCAGTGTGCCCTTATCTCTAATCTTCTGTAAAGTAGCCATTTAACTAATCTTTAGTGCTGTTTAAAAGGTAATATGTAATCTGATTCAAATAAGGGTGCGAAGTTAGTAAAAATAAAGCAGATATACCGTTATTTTCAGGAAAAGTATAGTGTCCGGATTGGAAAAAAATCATTTCGGTGCTCCCGTGTCATCCGTATGCAGACGTACCACCTCAATTTTTCGGGCCGTAACTTTCAGTATTTTAAAGGTATATTTTCCGATGATCACGGTTTCATATGTCTTGGGGAAACGCTGGGTATGGTGGAGCAGATAACCGGCCACGGTGGAGTATGCGTCTGACGCGGGCAAATCAAGGTGATAGTTTTCATTCAGCTGATCAATCTCCACACGACCGGACAGGACATAAGTATGCTCTCCCTCTCGTTTGATGAAATCCGACTTTACATCATACTCATCCTCAATCTCACCAAATATCTCCTCCACCAGGTCCTCCATCGTCACAATGCCGGAGGTGCCACCGAATTCATCCACCACCACGGCAATGCTCTTGTGCTGCTGCATCAGATCGCTCATCAGCTGTTTCGCCGACATGCTCTCAGGAACGAACGAGATAGATGCCACACTGGCTGTCCAGTCGGCAGGTTGGCTGAAGATCTCCCAGATATGAATGTAACCCAGAATGTTGTCAATATCCTCCCTGTATACCAGGATGCGGGAGAGACCTGTTTCAATGAATTTATCTTTCAGTGTTTCCGTATCGGTATCGACACTCACCGCCACAATTTCGGCACGTGGCACCATACAGTCTTTGATTTTCAGGGTGGAGAAATCAAGTGCATTCCTGAATATCTTCACTTCAGCATCCATCTCCTCCTCTCCGGCCAGCTCATGAATGCCGTTCCTTACAAATGCATCGAGATCCCTGTGGCTATATAGAGTGCCATCCGTTTCAGGGGAATGGATGCCAAAAATCCGGACGAACCCTTTCGACAACAGAATAGAAAAACGTGCCAGAGGATAAAACAGGATATAGAAAAGAAAAGCCGGCAGGAGAAACAACCTTAACCAAAAATTGGCATTGCGCTGAAACAGTACACGCGGTATGAACAGATCAATAAGCAAAAAAAGGAAGATAAGAGAAAGAATGAAAAGAGCCATTTGTGAAAATGAACCCGCACCATCAACGCTTGTTTGATAGAACAACATAGCGAAAGTGAACAGCATCACCATGGCCATCACCTTACCCACCAGCAGTGTAGCCAGGAACTGCTTGGGATGACCAAACAGCGACTGATAAAGGGAGAGAGAACCTCCATCTTTATCCTGTATCGCATATTTAAGCTTATCGGAGGAGACAAAAGCTGCTTCTGTTCCTGAGAAAAAAAGAGACAGGAGGGAGGAGGCAATCAGCCAGGCAGTGATTACAGATGCTGTCATTGCGTTTGGATTGTGTCTATCTGATCCATGGATCCATGCGGCGAAACAGGATTGAGGGTGTCAACACCCACTATCAGGGAATCGGGCGGAGCATTGTCGGTGAAAGGCAACCTCCCATCGTGGGGACGGAAGATTCGGTAATTGGTCATCTGTTGATTTGACTCAAAGCCAAACCCTTTGATCTCTGTCTCTCCGCGTTTAATCACGATAAAGCTTTCGGAGTAGACCCTCTGCTTCTTCCGATCCCAGAACAGTTCCTCGCTATCGAACAACTCACCTTTCATATTTTCCACATGCACATTTTTCTTCAGCTTCCATAGCTCCTTCTTGTTATAGAACCAGGCGGTATCGGCTATGACAGTTGCTTCAATATTGAAATCAGGTGTAAATCGTTCCAGATAAATTCCGCGGGGGAAATACCAGTATGGCTCACCAGCCTTGTCAAACACCTGCCACTCATCGGCAATCAGTTTGTAGCGGGTGATACCTGAATCGGAGATTAGTGTGGTAACAGAATCAGTGATCATGGTTGGCACCTTCTCCGGATCGTAGCGGAGAGGTACGAGGTTCTCATCTTTATCCTTGCAGGAAACGAAAAAAAGCGACATAACAACCATTGCTATAATGGTTGTTATGCACGCTTTATTGAATATGTTGTGTTGTATCTTCAACACCTTACACCATCCTCTTTTTTATCGTAACCGTATCGTGGTCGATTCACCGATCCACCCAGGGATGTATACCGTTTCGCCGGCTTTGAACCCCATCATGAAGGCAGTCTCCGTATCCATGTAAGCAGCTGAATAGCGGTTGATCAGGCTGTTGGCTTTTCCTGCTACACTGGGATCCACCGAACGTGCTTTCTGCAGTTTGTCAACGGCGGCACAATAAACCAGACCTGCCTTCTCGGGCTCGGAGAAGATGTTGTTGGCTGAGCTGGCATAGAGCTGACCGATCAGGACGTAAGCTTCACCGTTGTTGGGATTGTACTCCAGTGCATCGTAGGCGGCTTGTCTGGCACGGGCGAAGTTGCGTTGGTTGGAGAATATACCCGCGAGTTGCATCATATAATCGGATGATTTGTTCTTGTCACTCTCCAACCTTGCAGCCTCTGAATAATATTTCACAGCTGTGTCATAGTCCTTATCACGCAGACTCTTGTTGGCAAGCCCCAGCGCAGCACTGGCGGAGGGTTCCAGAATGTGAAGATATTCTGATGCAGTGAAATAGAGATCGGACTCGGTACATCCCACTGAAGCAAGGGCATCGAGCACCTCATTCAGGAACTCCTTGTTGGCCTTGTTGGGCTCCACCTTGTCGGCGTAATATTCGTTGAGTGTCTTGCAGTCGCCGGCACCACTGGCCACAAAACCTTTCACAATCCCCTCTTTCACCATTCCCAGGTAATCAGCGTTTGCCTGATCACCGGCTGCCTTATAATTGGCGATGGCCTGATCCACATGACCCACCACTGAGAAGTAATCGGTGATATACTGATCCTTGTTGCTGTTGTCGATGAGGTACTGTGTCAGTGAGGCCACCATGTAGTAGGAATAGGCATCCAACGGATACATCTCAGCCTTCATCTCGTTGACAGCCTCACCCAGCCAGTCGTAGATCACCTTCTGATCAGTCTTGTCACCCATCAGCTCCATATAGTCGTAGGTCTTATATGCCAGGATCGTTCCCTTGGCATCATCATCCCCGAAATATTTCATGCGGTTATCATAGATCTCCATCACCTTGTCAAGATACTCTTTCTTCTTTGCTTCGTCGGTGGCTGAGGCATGAAGTGCCTTGAATATGCGGGGTCCATAGATATAGATATTTTTACTGGAGGCAGGACAGTTATTGTAGGCTGCGTTCCAGGGTCCAAGCGCACTCTCATAAGCTTCGGCCTTGGCAGCAGTCTGCATGAGACTCAGGTTCTCACGACAGCTGATACTATCCTGTCCGTGTCCGTAAGGAGCCTTCACCGGATCATAGTCAGCTTTCTGGGCAGTGGCACCCGCTACCAACAGGGTAGCCACGAATACCGATACGATTAATCTTTTCATATGCTTTGTTTGTTTAAAGTTGTTCTACTTCCATTCTTTGAGAATTGGACTAAATGTTAAAAGAATAGTTTAATCTTCACTTTAGTCCCCTTCATAAAAAGAGCTTCACATTAGTTAAACTGTCGCTTAAAGAACCAAAACTCATTGATGTTCATGTTCAGAGATATCTTGAACATATCCTGACGGATCATGAACTTCGCATCAGGCTCCTGTCTGGAATAGCCAAAGCCAATATTGAGCATCGATACATGACCACTCATGTAATCACGGAAGGGTAACCCCAGACCTACGTTCACTCCATATTCGCGGTAGCTGCCCATGCCGGCACTCAAACCGCTATCGGGATTGACTACAGAGAAATTGGTGTAGGCGTTTGAATAGGAGACCCCCCCCCTGAAACGGATACGGTGGAAGTAGTTCTGGCTTACCGGATCAATCACATACTCCACACCGGAATTGATGCGTATCATATCGTTGTAGCGCTCTGAGCCTGAGAGGCCGTCGAGCATGCCAGGATAGTCAGCCTCGTTCCACATCTGGTATGTACCATCCAGACCGAACAACAACCGGCCGTTCGTATAGGTGAATCCCAGGCCAAAGCTATGAGGCAGATCGAAAGAGACTCCCCTCACCGTGTCGTTGGTGATCTCACCAGATGGGGTGAGCCACGGATTATCGTAAGGATCACCACTGTAGAGCAGGATCGAGTTGTTTACATCTGCTTTCGCATGGATAGCCGGTGTATAGACTGCACCCAGGGTCAAAGAACGGTTCTTGTCTATTCCGATGCGATATTGTAAACCGAGATCATATTTAAGGTTGCGAAGGGAGTATTGATGTTTATCTTCTGTCACCAGGGCTGAAGTAGCTATTGGTGTCACCACACTGCTGCGGGAGAAACTACCAAAGAGATAGGATATGTTGACTCCCGCGGAGAGGTTTTCGACCGGCTCCCAGGCAACACCAGCATAGATTTGTGTCAAACCGCCCGTACCGCGGTAGCTCTCCAGATACTGGATATTGGAAAGGGAGCGTGCTCCCCCATAATTGTATCCCATCTTGGAATAAGGCAACAGACCGATGCTGGCACCCACGTTACGAAGCAGCGGAAACTGCATGGCCACGTAATCGAGATTACCATTATAAAAATCACGTTTGTTACTGCCGTCGTTCATACGAGCCAGATGTCCCGACACACCCATGTCGAAGATAAAGGTGAGTGAGTCAAGCTCCGAATAGGAAGCCGGGTTGCCCGGGTTGACCTGTTGACTGCGCCTCAATCCGTAACTGATTCCTCCCATCGCTTCTGAAGCTCCCAGGGACGGATTTGACAGCAATCCGTAGCCATACCTGCTGTATGGTGAATTGGAGCCCACTTGTTGCGCAAAAATGACAACGGTTATCGATAGAAAAGTGATCAGCGAAAAGATCCTTTTTTTCCTGCTATTCATTTGTTTCGGTAGTTGAACCAGCTCTTGGCAGCCTGTTTAAAAAACTGTTTTAGAGTGCAAAGATGACATATTTTTGCGATGCCACCAACAAAACCCCTGGCTCTTGTTGTTAAAAAGATTAAAGTTTAATGATTATAAACGATTCATTCCGATCTCTCTGTATCGGTTAACGGCTCCCACTTATGCTTGTAACCGTTGTATGAAACCACCTCCTGCAAAGCCTTTCGTTTTTTCGAGCGAAGGGGTTGCCGGCTGTATCCAATGGCAATGTCGAGCCAGACCCTCTTGTTGTCGGGGATGGACAGCAACTCGCGCATCTTCGTCTCATTGAACCACCCCAGGATACAGGATCCCAACTCTTCGGCGTGAGCTGCCAGCGTGATATGGGCTGCCAGTATCCCCAGGTCCATCTGGGCGTAGTCTTTCTGCTTAACCCATCCCCCAATGCCGGAGGTGAGATTCACCCGCTCCTCCACCAACAGGATATGCACGGGAGCCTGTTTCGTGAAATGATTCATCCCCAGCGCCCGGGCAGAGGTGGCATCGGCTACCCTGTTCTTCAGCTCCGGGTCATCGATCACGATCATGTGCCAGGGCTGCGCGTTACAAGCCGAAGGAGCCAGACGGGCAGCCTCCAGGATGCGCTCAATCTTCTTCCTCTCAACCGGACGGTCGGGGTCGAAAGCCCGGTCGCTCTGCCGGGTGGATACCAGTTCCAGAAAATCCATTTTATCCTTGTAAAGCCACGATACGACTGATATATTTACCAATGATGTCGAACTCCAGGTTCACCACTGAACCCTCCCGGATTTGATGAAAGTTGGTGTATTCATAGGTATAGGGGATGATGGCGACCTTGAAGCTATTTTCAGTGGGCTCAACCACCGTCAGACTCACCCCATTCACGGTAACAGATCCTTTGTCAACCGTCAGGTAACCCTTTTTAGCCATCTCAGGATCGAATGCATACTCAAAGGTGTAATACCAGCTCCCATCCGCTTCGGTCACCGACCGGCAGCGGGCGGTCTGATCCACATGTCCCTGTACGATGTGGCCGTCGAGGCGGCCGTTCATCAGCATGCTGCGCTCAAGGTTTACCTTGCTGCCCACCTCGAGCAACCCCAGGTTGGATCGCTCCAACGTCTCACGAATGGCTGTTACGGTATACCGTTCACCCTCAATGGAGACCACGGTAAGGCATACTCCGTTGTGGGAGATGCTCTGATCTACCTTCAGCGCATCAGTGAAGGAGCACTGCAGTGTAATATGCAGGTTCCCTTTCTCCCGGTTCAGTGCGACCACCGTGGCCGCTTCTTCTACAATTCCTGAAAACATATGGATTGATTTGATGATTGGTTGATTGGTTGATTCGTTTATTGGTTACCAGATGGCGGCTCGTTTTTCTTCGGGCAGCCAGAGGGGGTCGGAGGAGGTGATGCCGAAAGCGTCGTACCATGCATCCACGTGGGGTAGAGCACCGTCGACGCGCCATTTACCAAGTGAGTGGGGATCGATTCTGGTCAGGCGCAGGATCTCCGCATCCCGCACGTTTCCAGCCCATAGAGTGGCGTAACTAAGGAAGAAACGCTGTGCCGGGTTGAAGCCGTTGATCGGTTCACCCTTCGTTGCCTGCTTCGTCTTCATGAAGGCATTATAGGAAACCTGCAGTCCACCCTGGTCGGCGATGTTCTCACCGAGGGTGAAAGTGCCGTTGGCTCGCACAGTATCCAACACTGTGATCCCGTCGAAGTGCTCCACCAGCACCCTGGTGCGCTCCTCAAAACGGGTGGCATCATCGGCTGTCCACCAGTCAGACAAATTGCCCTCTTTGTCGAACTTGCGTCCCTGGTCATCAAAACCGTGGGTCATCTCGTGCCCGATCACCACACCGATGCCGCCGTAGTTGATCGCATCATCACATTCCATATAGAAGAAGGGAGGCTGCAGGATTCCCGCAGGGAAGCAGATCTCGTTTGAAGATGGATTGTAATACGCATTCACGGTCTGTGGTGACATATACCACTTACTCTTATCCACCGGCAGTCCCAGTTCGCTGATCATCTCCCCATATTCAAACTCGGAGGCGCGCACCCTGTTCTGCCAGTAAGAGTCATCGCGGATCTCCAGCGGTGTGTAATCTTTCCACTTGTCGGGATAACCAATCTTCACGGTGAAGGTAGCCAGCTTCTCATGAGCCTTAGCCTTGGTCTCGTCGCTCATCCACTCCAACTGACCGATCCGTTCTCCCAGTGATACCGAGAGATTGTTCACCAGAGTGAGCATTCGCTCCTTGGCCTGAGGAGGAAAATATTGTTCCACGTAGAGCTGTCCAACTGCTTCACCAAGGGCACCGTTAACTGCATCAATGGTTCTGCGCCAACGGGGACGCAGCTCCTTACTGCCGCTGAGTGTCTTGCCGTAGAACTCGAAATTGGCCTCTACGAACGGATCGCTCAGGTAGTTTGCAGCCGAGTTAATCACCTTCCAGCTAAGATAATCCTGTAACTGCTCCAGCGGCTCCTGGTCAATAATCTCTATTGCCGCCTTGACCGGTGCCGGATGCGACACGTTCAGGCTGTCCAGTCCGGGCGCACCGGCTTCAGCGAAGTAGAGATCCCAGTCGAAGGGTGCGACCCTTACAGGGAGCTCCTCCACCCGCATCATGTGGTAATTGAGCTCCGGGATGCGTCGCATCTCACGGGTGATATGGGCTTTCGCCAGTGCCGTCTCGATCTGTAACACATTCTCTGCAGCCTGCACTGATTTCGCCTCATCCCAACCCGCATTCCGGAACTGCGTTTGCATCAGCTTGAGATAGGCATCCCGCAACGACCGGGAATGATCATCTTCCAGCAGGTAGTAGTCACGATCGCCCATACCAATACCCGACTGATAGAGATGCACAATGTTCATTGAACTGTTTTTATCGTCCGGTCCCACTGTGAAGCCGAAGAAGGGATTTCCGGCATAACGACTCACCCGTGCCATCAGGCGAATCACATCCTGCTTATCTTTTGCCGCAGCAATCGCCTCCAGTTGTGGCTGGATCGGTAAGGCATCCTGTTCGTTCAGCCGGATGCTGTCGATACCCATCCGGTAGAGATCTCCCACCTTCTGTGCATTCGATCCGAAAGCATGCTTCTCACTGCCGAGTGCTTCAATCAGCGACTGGATCTGTTGCTGATTCTCCTCCCGCAGTTTGTCGAAAGAGCCATAGCGGGCATGTTCGTCGGGTATAGGGTTAGCCTGCTGCCACCCGCCTGTGGCATACTGATAGAAACTATCACCGGGAGCAGCAGTGGTATCCATGAATGAGGGATCCAGGCTTTCCGTTTGTCGCATGGCTTTTTGTTGTGTACAGCTGATCGTTGTCATTACAAAGAAAATTGAGACGAGGTAGAATATCTGCTTCATAACAGTCGTTTTAAGATTGCGTGCAAAGGTAAAAAAAACAGGAAGATATTTGTCAGATTCCAAGCTTTATTAGTTCCTGTTGAATGAGACGGGCCGTTTTTTCGCTCACCGGCACCAGTGGCAGGCGTACCACATCGCGTACCATCCCCCGTTGATTGAGCAGAGACTTCACCCCTGAGGGGTTCCCCTCCACGAATATCAGGTGAAACAAGGTATTGAACTCATCCTCCATCTGTTTACGGGCATGCAGAGCATCACCATTCAGGGCATGACTCACCAGCCAGGCCATCTCTTTCGGGAAGGCGTTCCCGAATACGGAAATGACCCCCACACCTCCCAATGCGATCACGTCGGTGGTAACCGCGTCATCACCCGAGATCACCTGGAATTCTGCCGGTGCCCCGTCGATGATTGCTTTTATCTGATTCAGATCACCGGATGCCTCCTTGATAGCAATCACATTGTTGCAATTGCGCGCCAGACGCAGCGTAGTTTCAGCGGTCATATTGACACCGGTACGCCCCGGCACATTGTATAGGATAATCGGTAACGGGGATGCTTGTGACAGGGAGCAAAAATGACGGTAGAGACCCTCCTGGGTGGGTTTGTTGTAGTAGGGTGTGACCGAAAGAAATGCACTGATGCCGGTGATGTCACAGCTCTGCATCTCTTCTGCCACCTCCGCGGTGTTGTTGCCTCCTACCCCTTTCACCACGGGGATTCGTCCATTCACCTTCTCGACAATGAAACGTACCACCTCCTTTTTTTCCTCTTTCGAAAGGGTGGGTGTCTCGGCAGTAGTCCCGAGCGCAACAATATAATCGGTACGGTTTACCACTTGAAACTCAATCAATCGGGAGAGTGCTCCCCAATCAATGGAACGGTCGTCGTTAAAAGGAGTGATCAGGGCCACTCCCAAACCCTTAAAGTTGACTTTTGTCATGAATCGGTTGTTTTTGTCAGCAAAATCATCCAGAAGAGACTGTTTTCTGAATAAAATGCTTACTCAGTGCAAAGGTACATAATTTTCAAAAAGGATCACAGCGAACAGCTTAAAAAATAGGATGATCACAATGGAGTCATCGTTGATTTTTTCCGTATCTTTGTCTATCATCATCCAACACAGAGCTGCATGAAGTTCAAACCTGAAACATACCGCATACCGGATGAACCGATGAGACCATTTATCGATGCGGAAGAGATATGGGCGTTCCTCAATCGGACTGCTCCCGTCGATGAGGAAGTGGATGGGGTCATCGACCGCTCACTCAACAAGCACCGCCTCACACTGCGGGAGGTGGCCACACTTCTCAACGCTGCTACCCCCTCACAGATCCGTAAGATCAAAGAGGGTGCCCGGGAACTGAAACGTAATATTTACGGCAACCGCGTGGTGCTCTTCGCACCCCTCTACGTGGGTAACAAATGCTCGAACGAATGCACCTACTGCGGCTTTCGCTCCTCAAACAAAGCGCAGCTACGCAAAACACTCAGTGGGGAGGAGCTGGTGAAAGAGATCGAAGCACTGGAGGATAACGGCCAGAAGAGACTGATTCTGGTATATGGTGAACATGCAGAGTATGACCCTGCGTTCATTGCTGAGACGGTACGAACAGCTTACAGGGTAAAGAAAGGAAATGGGGAGATCAGGCGGGTCAACATCAACGCCGCACCTCTCACCATCGAGGGATTCCGGACCGTGAAGGAGGCGGGGATAGGCACCTACCAGATCTTCCAGGAGACCTACCACCCGGAAGCCTACCGGCAGTACCACCTCCGCGGGAAGAAAGCGGACTACAACAATAGACTCACAGCGCTCGACAGGGCTCAGGAAGCAGGGCTGGACGATGTGGGTATCGGTGCGCTCTTCGGCCTTTATGACTGGCGATTTGAGGTGATGGCACTGGTGCGTCACACCAACCACCTGGAAGCCTGCTATAACGTAGGACCACACACCATCTCCTTTCCACGGATTAAGGACGCTTCGATGCTCCACCTGGGCGATCGTCACTTCGTAACGGATGAGGATTTCTCACGCCTGGTGGCAATCCTCCGCCTTGCCGTGCCATACACCGGAATGATCCTCACTGCCCGTGAGCCGGCAGCACTACGGGATGAGCTGCTACAATTCGGGGTCTCACAGATCGACGGTGGCACCCACATTGAACTGGGGGGATATACCCAAAAGGAACAAAAACAGGACCTCAACAAGGAACAATTCCTGATTCATGACGATCGCTCGTTGAACGAAATCATTGAAGAGCTGTTGGCACAGGATATGCTGCCCTCCTTCTGTACCGCCTGCTACCGGCTGGGACGCACCGGTGAACACTTCATGGAATTTTCGGTACCGGGCTTCATCAAACGGTTCTGCACCCCCAACGCGATGCTCACGCTGGCAGAATACCTTGTAGACTACGCTCCTGCAGAGACTGCCAGGAAAGGCTGGGAAGTGATCGACCGTAACATGAAACAACTGAATGAGACGGTTGGTGTCGAAGTAGACGATCGAATCAAACGGATCAAACGGGGAGAGAGGGATCTCTATTTTTAGCGATAAGCGGTTAGCGGTTTACGTCTGACATCGAACCTCGAACCTATCAATCTATCAACGTTACACAATGACCAGCAACAGTATCCATATCGGCATCTTTGGCCGCAGGAATACCGGTAAGAGCACCCTGATCAACTGGCTCACGGGGCAGGATATCTCGATCGTCTCTCCATTACCCGGCACCACCACTGATCCGGTGAAAAAATCGCTGGAGATACCGGGCATCGGACCTGTCGTGTTGATTGATACCGCCGGCATTGATGACCTGGGTGAGCTGGGATCACAACGCATCCGCCGCTCACAGGAGGTAATCAGCAAGGTGGACTGTGCGCTGCTGCTGATAGCAGGGAATCAGTTCGGTGAGTATGAGGTACAACTGATCAACCAGTTTGCAGCGATGGACGTTCCATACCTGATTCTGCACAACAAAAAAGATATCGCCAAGATTGCGGCCATCACCCAAACCGTCATTGGTCAACATTCCACTGCTGAGATCATCGATCTGCATACCGGCGATGACTCATACAGGGGGAGGGTGGTGGAAGCGATGAAGCGGGTCATTCCCCAAGCGGCACTTCTCCACAGGTCACTGATTGGTGACCTGGTCACTCCACAACAGATCGTATTGATGATCACCCCTATTGACAGTGAAGCACCCGAGGGACGGCTCATCCTGCCCCAGAATCAGGCGATCCGAGATGCACTGGATCATGACTGTATCACTGTGGTAGTGAAGGAAACCGAGTTACCTGTCGTCCTGGACAAAGGCATCAAACCTGCTCTGGCCATCACCGACAGTCAGCTGTTCGGTGAGGTCGCACAACTATTACCGGAAGAGATCCCGCTCACCAGCTTCAGCATCCTTTTTGCCCGACAGAAGGGTGATTTTGAGGCCTATCTGGCGGGAACGCCGCACATCTCGAAACTACAGGAGGGAGATCATATTCTGTTGCTCGAGAGTTGCACTCACCACAGTAGCTGCGACGACATCGGCAGAGTGAAGATCCCGAAACTGATGCGGGCATTCACAGGGCATACACTGCACTTCACCGTGGTCTCCGGGCTCTCACCCCTGCCCGGCAATATCTCACAATATGCGTTGGTGATCCAGTGCGGCGGCTGCATGGTCACCCGCAGACAGCTGAACAACCGGCTGCGCCCATTCATTCGTGCCGGTATCCCCGTCACAAACTACGGGATGACACTGGCCTACCTTAACGGCATCTTCGAACGGGCAACAGCGATGCTGAGAGACAAAAAGGAAAAGAGTCTGAAAAAACCACAGAAGGGGCAACAGATATCGATCTTCAATGACAGCAACGACAAAAGCCTATTGAGGGATGAGTGAGATGACCGGTCACAGGGAGCTGTCGCTCGAACAGATTGTCTCTTTCCTCAAAGCAGACCGTCAGGAAGAGAATGAGCTATTCCACCGTTCTGCCACACTCAAGCAAGCCTATGTAGGCAACAATGTCTACCTGCGGGGATTGATCGAGCTCTCCAATATCTGCGAAAAAGATTGTTATTACTGCGGCATCCGCTGCTCCAACAGGAAGGTGCAGCGTTACAGGCTGACGCACAAAGAGGTGATGAGCACCCTTCTCTTTGCGCACGAGAAGGGATTCGGCTCTGTGGCCATCCAGTCGGGAGAGCGCTCCTCTCCTACCTTTGTGCGACAGATCGACAAGATCGTGCGTGACGCAAAAAAAGTTACCGGCGGTGAGATCGGTATCACACTCTCCTGCGGCGAGCAGACGAAAGAGACCTACCGACGTTGGTTCGAGAGCGGTGCCGAGCGCTACCTGCTCCGCATCGAGTCATCCAGTGAGAAACTCTACGGAAAGCTGCACCCCGCTGATGAGAAGCACAGCTATGGCCGTCGCATCCGGGCGCTGGAAGCACTCAAAGATACCGGCTACCAGACCGGCACCGGTGTCATGATCGGGCTCCCCTTTCAGACAGTGGAGGATCTGGCGGACGACCTGCTCTTCATGAAACAGATGGATATCGACATGTGTGGCATGGGTCCCTACATCGAGCACGCGGCCACCCCTCTATGGGAGGAACGTCACCAGCTGCTGCCCCTCAGTGAACGTCTCCGTCTCTCACTGCGGATGATCGCGCTGCTACGCATCCTGATGCCCGACATCAACATCGCGGCCACCACAGCCCTGCAGGCCATCGAAAAGGAGGGAAGGGAGAAGGCGATACGTATCGGCGCCAACGTGCTGATGCCCAATATCACCCCGGCACGATACCGGGATGATTACTTTCTTTATGAAAACAAGCCCCTCACCGCCAGGAACGACGAAGAGGAGCTCGACTATCTGGATGAAAGGCTTCAGGCCATCGACCACCGGATCGGCTACCACCACAAAGGCAACTCCCCCCGTTACAAAAAGAGAACGGGAAGGGAACAGTAGCACGCGAAAGGTGACTCAGGCCTCACCATCGCATCCTCACTTGTTGTACTCAGCCAGGATCGCCTTCACCCCGTCGGGAGAGACACGGCCATACACCTTCTCCCCCACCAGAACTACCGGAGCCAGTCCGCAGGCCCCCACACAGCGCAGACAGTTGATGGAGAAGCGACCATCGGGGGTGGTCTCGCCTACCTTGATGTGAAGTTCCTTCTTGAACTCCTCCAGCACCTTCTCCGCACCCCGCACGTAACAGGCGGTGCCGGTGCAGACCGATATGGGATGCTCTCCCCTGGGAATCATGGTGAAGTAGGAGTAGAAGGTTACCACTCCATAGACGTGTGCCACCGGAACATGCAGGTTATGGGCAATCACATCCTGCACCTCTGCAGGCAGGTAGCCAAACAGGTGCTGTGTCTCGTGCAGCACGTTGATCAGCTCCTGCGGATCATTGTCGAACGAGTTGCAGATCGCGTTGATCTGTTCAACCTTCTCCTTCGGGAGGTTGACAACCACCTCCACACCATCACTTCCGTTTAAATGCTCCATGCAGGCCAAGACCTCGGGAGCTAAATTTATTTTCTGGTTCATACGATTCTTTTTTAACTCTGCATATTGATGGTCACCTCGTTGTTCTTCGGGAAATATTCGGTATGCAGCAGGCTGTGCGCCTTGTGGCTGCCCGGTTCACCCAGGAACTCCCGGTAGAGGCGAATAATGGATGGGTTCTCATGCGACTTGCGGATGGTCTTGCGCTCATCTTCACTGTAGATGGCTGCCGCACGACGTGCCAGTATCTCACTATTCCCATGATGGAAGGGCTGCCCCCCACCACCGATGCAGCCACCGGGACAGGCCATGATCTCAATGGCATGGTACTGCGAGCGTCCTTCACGCACCTCATCGAGCAGCTTGCGGGCATTGCCCAGCCCGTGTGCAATACCGATGCGAAGCGGCAGACCGTCGAAATCGACCGTGGCGGAGCGGATCCCTTCCATCCCGCGCAACGCTTCAAACTCCACCTTCTCCAGTCTCTTGCCGGTGTGCAGCTCGTAGGCAGTGCGGCAGGCAGCCTCGATCACCCCTCCCGTGTTACCGAAGATGACGCCGGCACCGGAGGACTCACCCAGTGGATCGTCGAAATCACCTTCCGGCAGATTCAGGAAATCAATGTTGGCCTGCTTGATAAAGGCGGCCAGCTCACGCGTGGAGATGGAGAAATCCACATCAGGGTTGCCATCCACGCTGAACTCATCGCGCTGACACTCATACTTCTTTGCCAGGCAGGGCATGATGGAGACCACCACCAGATCCTTACGCTCCACCCCTATCCTGTCGGCAAACCAGCTCTTGGCTATGGCGCCAAACATCTGCTGCGGTGATTTGGCCGTGGAGGGTACATCCAGCAGGTCGGGGAAGTTATGTTCAAAGAAGTTGACCCAGCCGGGGCAGCAGGAGGTGAGAATCGGCAGCCGCACATTGGGATCTCCCGCCAGATGGCCACGGAGACGTTGCAGCAGCTCCGTACCCTCCTCCATAATGGTCAGGTCGGCACTGAAATCGGTGTCGAACACATGGTCGAAGCCCAGCTCACGCAGTGCGGAGACCATCCTGCCGGTGACCAGCGTGCCCGGCTCCAGGCCGAACTCCTCACCCAGGGCGGCACGCACCGCCGGAGCGGTCTGCACCACTACGGTCTTCTTCGGGTCACTCAGGGCACGAATGATCTCATTGGTGTGGTCCACCTCGGTGAGTGCACCGGTGGGGCAGACCGAGACGCACTGCCCGCAGTAGGTGCAGGGCGAATCCTCCAGATTCATCTCGAAGGCAGGAGCCACCACCGACATGAAGCCGCGGTTCACCGCCGAGAGGGCACCCACCGTCTGCACCTCGTTGCACATCATCTCACAGCGGCGGCACATGATGCACTTATCCACATCGCGGATGATGGAGGGGGAGGTGTCTTTGCGGTAGTGTGACTGCTCACCGCCATAGGGCACGGTGCGGATGCCAAACTGGCGGGCCAGCTCCTGCAGCTCACAGTCGCCCGACTTGGCGCAGACCAGGCAGTCGAACGGATGATCGGAGATGATCAGCTTCAGTACCGTGGTACGTGCGTTGAGTACCCGTATGTTGTGGGTGTTGATCACCATCCCCTCCTGCACCTCTGTAATGCAGGAAGGGGCCAGGTTGCGTCGCCCCTCTACCTCCACCACGCAGATGCGGCAACCGCCCGGCTTGTTCTCGATGCCCATATCACACAGCTCGAAGTGGCATAGTGTGGGAATCTCCACACCCGCCTTACGGGCTGCTTTCAGGATAGTGGTTCCCGGTTCCACCTCTATCGTTTTCTTATCTATTGTCAATCGTATCATATCTTTTCCTTTTGTTGCTTTTAGCTTTTAGCTTTCAGCTATCGGCTCGCTGTTCTTCATCTTTAATTTGACTGATCCCTCCTATGCATCTGCCGTCACCGGTGATAGCCTGGGATAATCGTTCAGTAGGCTGATGGCATTAAACTGGCACTTTTCCATGCAGGCACCGCACTTGATGCATTTATCCTGATGAATATAGTGGGTCTGTTTCTTTGCTCCGGTAATGGCGTTCACGGGACAAACCCGCACACAGGCCATGCAACCGACACAGTCTTCATCATCAATGACGTAGTAGAGCAGGTTCTGACATCTCCCCGACCGGCATTTCTTATCAAAAACATGTTCTTTGTATTCATCATAAAAATTACTCAGTGTCGACAACACCGGATTGGGAGAGGTCTGCCCCAGGCCACATAACGATGTATCTTTGATCACATTCGACAGGTTCTTGAGCTTTTCCAAATCCTCCTCAGTTCCTTTGCCATTGCAAATACGCTCCAGTGTTTCAAAGAGTCGTTTGTTTCCGATGCGGCAGGGAGCGCATTTCCCACACGACTCCTCCACAATGAAATCGAGGTAGAACTTGGCCACAGAGACCATGCAGTCATCCTCATCGAGCACGATCATGCCGCCGGAACCCATCATGGAGCCGGCAGCGGTGAGGCTCTCATAGTCGATGGGGGTGTCGAGGTGTTTCTCGGTGAGGCATCCCCCCGAGGGGCCACCTGTCTGCACCGCCTTGAATTTCTTGTTGTTTTTGATGCCGCCACCAATCTCGTAGATGATCTCCCGCAGGGTGATGCCCATGGGTACTTCAATCAGTCCCACGTTGTTGATCTTACCCGCCAGGGCAAACACCTTGGTCCCTTTCGACTTCTCCGTGCCGATGGAGGAGAACCACTCAGCTCCCTTCAGGATGATCACCGGTATGTTGGCCAGTGTCTCCACATTGTTCACGTTGGTGGGCTTGCCCAGGTAACCGCTCTGAGCGGGGAAGGGCGGCTTGTTCGCCGGTTCACCACGCTTTCCTTCCATGGAGTGGATCAGGGCGGTCTCCTCACCGCAGACAAAGGCACCGGCACCATACTTGAGGCTGATGTCGAAACTGAAGGAGGTGCCGAAGATCTGCTCGCCCAGCAAGCCATATTCGCGCGCCTGTGCGATGGCCACCTTCAGTCGCCGGATGGCCAGCGGGTATTCGGCCCGGATATAGATCAGCCCTTTTGTGGCACCGATGCAATAGCCACAAATGGCCATCGCCTCCAGCACCGAGTGGGGGTCGCCTTCCAGGATGGAACGGTCCATGAAGGCACCGGGATCCCCCTCATCTGCGTTGCAGACCACATACTTCCGGTCGGCCTGGTTACGACTGGCAATCTCCCACTTCAGTCCGGTGGGGAAACCGGCACCACCGCGTCCCCTCAGTCCGGAGCGTTTGATCAAATCGATCGTTTCCTGGGGGCTCATTTCGGTTATCGCCTTGCCCAATGCCTGATAGGCATTGCGGGCAATCGACTCGTCGATGTTCTCCGGATCGATGGTGCCACAGTTGCGCAGGGCGATGCGCAACTGCTTCTTGTAAAAGCCCATGTGCTTCGAGTCCAGCACATGCTCTTCGGTCTCCGGATCGAGGTAGAGCAACCGCTCCACGCGGCGTCCCTTAATCACATGCTCGTCGATGATCTCACGCGCATCCGATGGCTTCACCTGCGTGTAGAAGGTGTTGTCAGGCAATACCTTCACAATGGGTCCCTTCTCACAAAAGCCGAAGCAGCCGGTGCGGATGATCTGCACCTCTCCCTCCAGTCGTTTCCGGTCCACCTCATCGCGCAGCATCTCATATACCAGGTCGCTCTGGGAAGAGTGGCAGCCGGTTCCGGCGCAGACCAGCAAATGCATTTTAAATTGGCTCATAACAGTAGTATTCAGTTGATTCAAGATTCAATCGTGTTGTAATTCTGCGGGATGATGCCATCCACCAGCTCCCCGTTCTTGATGTATCGTTCAATGATCTCATCTGCTTTCTTCGGATTCACGTAGCCAAACACCATCGGCTCCCTGCCCGGCAAAGTGATCTCCACGGTGGGCTCCGCAAAGCAGTAACCCATGCAGCCTGTCTGGGTGACGACGGCATCGATGCCCCGCTTGTCCAGCTCCAAGGCGAAAAACTCCATCACCTCCTTGGCACCCGAGGCAATGCCGCAGGTGGCCATCGCCACCTTCACCTGTACCAGCGACTCGGGGTTCTCCGCCTTGTCACGCAGGCTGATACGGGCTCTCACCTCCTCCTGTATTCGTTTCAGGTCGGCGAGCGTTTTGATTCCAGTTGTATGTTCCATCATAATCTGTATTTAGAAAAATATCATTCGGTTATCAATCATCCTATTTCACTCTGTGTCAGCAGAGATAGCTGGCCGCTGCCCGATGCCGCCAGAGCGCCTCCAGGTTCTCCCTGATATATTCTTTCACCGGCAACAGCATCTGTGGGTGCTGCAGGTCTATTCCCTGCTCCCTGAGGTCACCGCTGTCAAATCTGAACATCTCCTCCCCCATACGGTAGTTAAAACGGAAGCGGATGGCAGGGTTGGCCATCACCAGCAACAACAGCGACCCCACCAGGTCACCCAGGGGCAGACAGTCAGGGTTGTCGGTGCGATAGAGCGCCTCTACCGTGGTTCCCTCACCCTCTGTGGAGGCTACCCGGAGGCTGCCGCCCGTCTGCTCGCAGGTCATCTTCAGAAACGGGATGCCCAGTCCCACCCTCCGTGTGGTGCGGGTGGTGAAGAAAGGATCGGTTAACCGCTCCAGGCTTATGCGGTCCATGCCGGTGCCGTCATCCTCCACCCTGAACAGAAGGAATGATTCATCACCCCGTTCATCCAGCGTGATCGTGACCATATCTGCCTGCGCCCTGAGGGAATTCTGCACGATATCGATCATATGCATTGCCAGTGTTACCATCATCTCTCCTCTTTAACAGGTGGAAGACTCATCGCCTCAAACCGTTGCTCCAGGAGCGCTCTCCTGAAGTGATTCCACCCTGCTTCCTCCATCTGAAAACGGCTGTGCACCGACCCGATATCCTCCGGCCGGTGCGCATCGGAACTCTGCAGGAAACCCTTTCCCTTCAGCTCCGGATGACTTCTGATAAACGCGTCGGGGGAGGTACGCCGTGATAGCTCCAGTGCGTCATATCCCAGCTCCCGTGGTATGAATCCCAACTGGCTGAGGATACCGTTCGACTGACGATCGATGTGCGCCGGCACGAAGAGTCCTCCAAGCCGGTGTACCATCATCTCTAGCGCCTCGATCCCATCGCTGATACCGGTGAAAAGGGAACGTGATTCTTCATATATGATCCGCTCATCGGCATCCACCGCCACCTGATAGCCGAAGCGAACAGGATCATGAGGGATATCGAGCATTCTCCTGTCAAGGTATTCCTGAAACTGCACCACTGCCTCCAGATCGGGGAAATAGCAGAGGCAGTGCACCTCTTCCTGCGTATTGACCTCGCAGCCGGGAATCACCATGATGCCATGGGCCGCACCACATTCCATACAGACCTGCACGTTGCGGGTGCTGTTGTGGTCGGTGATGGCAATCAACTGCAGACCTCTCTCCCCTGCACGTCCAATGATGCGGCGGGGACTCATCTCCAGGCTGCCGCAAGGCGACAGGCAGGTGTGGATATGCAGATCAGCGTTGTACCAGGGCATAATTCTCAGTGATCAACTTATTCTTTTAAACCATGAACCAAGAACCACGAACCACAAACATATAAACCTACTAACGTATCAACTTGCCAACGAATCAACTTATCAACGTTCAACCTCTCTCAAATAATTATACAACATCCCGGCGGTCTCGAAGGCGGGCTTACCCGAGGAGAGGATCACCACCTCTTCCTCATCGGCATGGGCCAGCACCTCAGGCTCTACCTGACGTTCGTTCACCACGACAATGGCACTCAGCTCTTTGAGTGAGGCCACCGCCACGATGTTGCGATGTACCTGTGAGGTGATCCATAGCATACCGGCCTCGGCCTTGCCCATGGCATCGCTCAACAGGTCTGAGAGATATGCCCCCTCCGTGTACCTGTAGAGAAAGGCCTCACCGGCCAGGCAGGTGAATCCGAGCTCCTGCATCAGTTGTCTAAGGTTCGTTTTCATTTGTATCGTTGTATTTGTTAAGCCTGTCCCTGCCCCATATCTTCTCTATCACCACGAAGGCCTGATCGGGACTCAGCTTGTAATTCTTCTCCATCACCCGCTGTACGAAAACACAATGGGATATACTGGCTTTCCCCTGTACGATATCTTCTGCCAGACTCCTGCAGGAAGGAGCACCACAGGCGCCGCAGTCGAATCCAGGGAAGTAGGTCATCAGCCTCCTGATGCGTTGCAGTTTGATCAGTGCCTTTTCCATATCCTCATCCAATAGCAACCCGTCTCGCGGATGTACCGGATCCACCCTCGACAGTGGTTGTAGCTGTTGACGGTATCTCATCAATCGGTTGTCCACCTCTCCTCCCTGTTGATCTTTCAGCATTTGCAGTCTTTTTTGTCTGTGCTCAAGCCGCTCAACCGTCAGGAAACGGTTCCCGGGACAGAGAATACCACCGGCACATCCCTGGTCACACGCTCTCAGCTCCAGAAAATCGATGTCGGACAGATGTCCCGACTCGAGCTTTTCCAGGAACTCGATCACATTCTCCATCCCGTCGATTGCCAGGCTTCTCCCGGGGAAATAGTGTTTCTCGTTACCCGAGAGAGACCAGCAGACCGAGTCAGGACTCATATCGGCCACATGCTTGCGTCCTCCCCTTTCTTTCCTACCCAAAAGGGTTGCAACTGTTTTGTTATAGACCTCTTTCATATTGATGGTGCCGTCGATGGGTGAGGCGGCTTCACCCACCGGCGCACGGGCTGCCACCGTCTTGGCGGCACAGGGCGTGACATAGTAAATGAATATCTTTCGGGGATCGTCCTGTTGCTTCTCTTTCGACAGACGCAGGTAGAGCGCCGCAATGTCGTGTGGTGCCTTCAGAAGCATGATATGGGGTGTCAGCGACGGATAGAGTACCTGTATCAGGCGAACCACTGCCGGGCAATAGGAACTGATCACCGGTCGTGCAATATGATTATCGGCATATGTCCCGTATGCCTCTTTCATAAAATCGACCGCACGCTCCACTTCACACACCTCATCAAAGCCACATGATTTCACCGCCTCCAGCACCTCCGTGGCAGAATAGTCGGATGGGAACTGACCGATAAAGACAGAAGGTACAAGTGCAATCTTGTATGCATCATCACGCATGAAAGCGAGTCCATCGTCGCGTGCATAGATGGCTTTCTGGGGACAGACACGGTAGCACTCACCACAATCCACACACCGCTCCGGTTGTATGACGGCATATCCCTCCACGATACGGATGGCCTGCGTGGAGCATACACGCATGCAATGGGAGCAACCGATGCATTTACCCCGGTCAATCTGGATTGAGTGTGTGTAGTCTCCTCCTTTTTCCATTTCTCAGTTCATTCTTCATGCCTTAAATAGCACAGTGATCTCAAGCCTTGTCCCCACACCGGGTGTGGAGGTGAGCACCATCCTGTCACTGTTCTTCCTGATATTGGGCAGGCCCATCCCGGCACCAAAACCCATCTGCCGTACCTCCTCTGTGGCTGTGGAGAAACCCTCCTCCATCGCCCGTTCAATATTTTCAATGCCCGGACCCTTGTCTTCCATCACCACATGGATCGCATCCGGAAGGATCTCGGCATCCATTGTGCCGCTCCAGGCATGGGATACCACGTTCATCTCCGCCTCATAGAGTGCAATGGCCACCTTGCGCAACACCTCCGGTGCGATGTGAAACTGCTTCAGCGTCTTTTTCACTTCTGAGCTGGCCCTGCCTGCCGCAGTGAAATCACCGCCTTCTATCTCGAAATGCAATCTCATTGGCACACCGGTTTAAGTCCCCCCTGGTAGAGTCTCCCAGATAATTCAAAAAGTGTCAGCTCCGACTCGATGATGGTGATGTGGTGCTCCTTTGCCAGCGCAAGCATGTCGGGCGTGACCCGTTTTCCACGTGCAAAGATGATACAGGTGATATTGGACATCTCGGCTGTACGCAGCACCTGCACGGTGCAGAGACCCGTTATCAGCACGGTGTTTTCCATCCGGAAACGCAGTACATCACTCATCAGGTCAGAGGCAAAAGCCTTTGTATAGTCGATCGGGTGATGACCATCCATGAGTATTGTTCCGTGAATGATTTGGTTCAGTTGTTGTAAATTCATCGTTTCATTTAAATTGCGAATTGTTTCATGCCATTCAACAGACTCTCTGCTGATAGGAGGTGTGCAGACCGGTTTGTGTTTCCATAAGAGTATTCCTTCATCAACAAACTAAACATCAGGTAAAATAGTCAACCCAGGTTACAGGGTCATCTCTTTGCTACGATATCCCTTTTCCAGGGATATCAGGACCGTTTCACATGACAAATATAATCATTCCGGTATGATTGAGGAAAATTTTCCATAATTATTTTTGATCACGGCAGCACTATGCAGATGAATGGGATGAATCAGCAGGAAAATATGCTTCTTAGCGAAATATTTTGTACTTTTGCAGATACTTTTGCTTCGCCGTAGCGAATGCAGGTTGCATCATGTTGGTCCTTTGCCCACGATGGCACATCCGGGGTTCCCTCTGAATGCCTATCCAGCCGAAGGCAAGCCCACCTAAACAATTGAACGAATTCGTATGAACAATCCAGAACTTAGCGAACAGGAGATCATTCGCCGCCAAAGCCTTGAGGAGTTACGAAAACTGGGAGTCGAACCCTACCCCGCAGCGCTCTATGAGGTGAATGCCTGGTCTGCAGATATAAAAGAGTCCTTCCGTGACGAGGCCGAACGCCGCCAGGTGAGTATCGCCGGTCGCATCATGGGACGCCGCATCATGGGAAAAGCCTCCTTTGTGGAACTGATGGACAAACAGGGACGCATCCAGGTCTATATCACCCGCGATGACATCTGCCCCGGGGAGGATAAGGAGCTCTACAACACCGTTTTCAAGAAACTTACCGACATCGGTGACTTCATCGGCATCACCGGCTACATCTTCCGCACCAAGACGGGAGAGATCTCGATACATGCCGAAACGCTCACCATCCTCTCCAAGTCGCTCAAACCACTTCCCGTGGTGAAGATGAAAGATGGAGTGGCCTACGACAAGTTTTCCGACCCTGAGCTGCGCTATCGACAGCGCTACGTGGACCTGCTGGTGAACGAGGATGTGAAGGATATTTTCCTTAAACGCACCCGTATCTTCGATGCCATGCGGGCATTCTTCAACCAACAGGGATACCTGGAGATGGACACACCCGTCCTGCAGGGCATCCCCGGTGGTGCAGCCGCCCGCCCCTTCATCACCCACATGAACGCACTCGACATCGACCTCTACCTGCGCATCGCCAACGAGCTCTACCTCAAACGACTGATCGTAGGCGGCTTCGAAGGGGTCTACGAGTTCTCCCGCAACTTCCGCAACGAGGGGATGGACCGGACACACAACCCGGAGTTCACCGTGATGGAGATCTACGTGGCTTACAAGGACTACAAATGGATGATGGAATTTACCGAGCAGATGCTGGAGCAGGTGGCCCGGCAGGTGCTGGGTACCACGAAGGTGAAGGTGGGTGATCATGAGATTGACTTCAAGGCACCCTATCGGCGGGTGACCATGATCGACGCCATACGCGAACATACCGGCATCGACATCAGCGGCATGGATGAGAAACAGCTGCGTGCTGTATGTCGTGAGCTGGGCGTGGAAGAGGACCAGACCATGGGCAAGGGGAAGCTGATCGATGAGATCTTCGGCGAGAAGGCGGAAGGCAACTACATTCAGCCTACCTTTATCATTGACTACCCCATCGAGATGTCACCCCTCTGCAAGCGTCACCGAGAAAACCCGGAGCTTACCGAGCGCTTCGAGCTGATGGTCAACGGCAAGGAGCTGGCCAACGCCTACTCCGAGCTGAATGACCCGATCGACCAGCGGCAGCGCTTCGAGGAGCAGCTCCGCCTCTCCGAGAAGGGAGATGACGAGGCGATGTTCATCGACCAGGATTTCCTGCGTGCCCTGGAATATGGGATGCCTCCCACCTCCGGTATGGGTATCGGCATGGATCGCCTCACCATGTTACTCACCGGCCAGACCTCCATTCAGGAGGTGCTGCTCTTCCCGATGATGCGCCCCGAGAAAACAGTGAAGAAAGATCCGCTCGCCCGTTATGCCGAGGCCGGCATCCCCGAAGAGTGGGCAGCCCTGCTTCAAAAAGCGGGATACCTTCTGGTGAAGAGCCTTAGCGAGGCCAACCCCAACAAGTTGCACCAGGAGATCTGCGGGATGAACAAAAAGTTCAAGCTGGGACTGAACAATCCCACCCCCGGGGAGGTTAAAACATGGACAGAACAAGCCGCCTCACTTTAACGGTCTGAATATCTGAAATTAGACAACATGGATTCAATCGGCAAAATCTGTATCCTGGGTGGCGGCACCTGGGGAACGGCACTCGCCAAAATGGTGCTGATGAACCAGAAACATATGAACTGGTTCATCCGCCGCGACGATCAGATCGAAGGGTTCTACAAGCTGGGGCACAACCCCTCCCACCTGACCAATGTGAAGTTCAACCTGGCACAGATCACCTTCTACTCCAACATCGAGAAGGCGATCAAAGACTCCGACACCATCATAGTAGCCATCCCTTCCCCTTATGTGAAGCAATACTTCCGACGCATCTGGAACAGCAGCTTCCGTGGCAAGTTCGTGGTCTCCGCCCTCAAGGGGATTATCCCCAGCGACAACATGGTGATGAGCGAGTACCTTGCCTCCAACTTCAAGATTCCTTTCGAGCAGATCGGCGTGGTATCGGGACCCTGCCATGCCGAGGAGGTGGCCCTCGAAAGGCTCTCCTTCCTGACGGTTGCCAGCAAGGATCAGAACAAGGCTAAGCTGCTCTCCGAAGCAATCAACTCGCGGATCCTGAAGACACGCATCTCGGACGATGTGGTGGGCATCGAGCTGGCTGCGGTGCTGAAGAACATATACGCCATCGCGGCCGGCATCTGCCAGGGACTGCTCTACGGAGATAACTTCCAGGCGGTGCTGATGAGCAACTGCGCCAAAGAGATGTCTGCCTTTCTCAACGGTGTGTTGCCCATGGAGCGCTGCATCGCCGAACAACACTACCTTGGCGACATGTTGGTGACCGGCTACTCACAGTTCAGCCGCAATCGCACCCTCGGCGCCATGATTGGTAAAGGCTACTCGGTGAGGAGCGCCCAGCTGGAGATGGAGATGATTGCCGAAGGTTATTATGGTGCCAAGTGCATCTACGAGCTCAACAACCGCTTTAAGGTGGATATGCCCATCGCACAAACGGTTTACCAAATTCTATACGAGAAGCGGCCGCCACAAGAGGCGATCCGCAAGTTGATCGATTACTTTTAATCGATTAGCCATTAGGGTTCTTAACTCAAGCTATTTGACGATAATCAAGCAACAGACAAAATTATAACTGACAATGGATCATATTCAATTACAGATCAAGGATGTAGCCTCATTTCTTCCGGAGGAAGAGATTCTGAGACAGGCACCGCAGGCTGTGGCCTGCAACCAGGCACTACACGACGGCACCCGCGCGGGAAATGATTTCCTGGGATGGGTGACACTCCCCTCTTCCATCACCGATGAAAATATTCGGGAGATTGAAGATGCGGCTACTGTGCTGCGCACCCGCTGCGAAGCAGTGGTGGTGGTAGGCATCGGCGGCAGCTACCTGGGTGCCCGGGCGGTGATCGATGCCCTCAGTGACTCATTCGACTGGCTGCAGGAGCCTGCCAAACGGAAAAACCCGGTGATCCTCTATGCCGGCAACAACATCAGTGAGGATTACCTCCACGAACTGATGAGATATCTGGAAAATAAAGAGTTCGGACTGATCAACATATCCAAATCGGGCACCACCACTGAGCCGGCACTCGCCTTCCGCCTGCTGAAAGACCTGCTGGAGAGCATGGTGGGAAAGGAGGAAGCGAGACGTCGAATCGTGGCGGTCACCGACGCGGCCCGTGGAGCACTACGGACCCTGGCCGACACCGAGGGGTATAAGACCTTCGTGATCCCCGACAACGTGGGAGGTCGCTACTCGGTACTCACACCGGTGGGACTACTGCCCATCGCGGTAGCAGGCATCAATATCCGAAAGCTGGTGGAGGGTGCCATCGAGATAGAAAAGGCCTCGGCGGCTTCCACCGCGTTCGACTACAACCTGCCGGCCATCTACGCTGTGATTCGCAACGAGCTCTACAAAAGAGGCAAGAAGATAGAGATCCTGGTCAACTACCACCCCAAGCTCCACTTCCTGGCGGAATGGTGGAAACAGCTTTTCGGTGAGAGCGAAGGCAAGGAGAACCTGGGCATCTTCCCTGCTGCCGTCGACTTCACCACCGACCTGCACTCGATGGGTCAATGGATCCAGGAGGGTGAACGCACCATCTTCGAGACGGTGCTCTCCATCCGCCAACCGAATAAAAAGGTGGAGATCCCACACGATGCCAGAGATCTCGACGGTCTCAACTATCTACACGGTAAACGGGTGGATGAGGTGAACAAAATGGCTGAGCTGGGTACCCGCATCGCACACGTGGACGGTGACGTACCCAACCTGCTGATTGAACTGCCGGAGCTGAACGAGAAATATATCGGACAGCTGATCTACTTCTTCGAGAAGGCATGTGGCATCAGCGGCTACCTGCTGGGCATCAACCCCTTCGACCAGCCCGGAGTGGAGGCTTATAAGAAGAATATGTTCGCCCTGCTGGAGAAACCGGGCTTCGAGGAAGCAACGCGTGCGATCAAGGCCAGATTGTGAAGCATTTATGAACCCAGGAAACCGCAAGGCCGCTTCAAAACGACCCCGCGGTTTTTTTTATTGACAAGAATGAAAGAGATACTGATAGATTATTTAAATCGTAACAACCAAAATAAGTTCGACTTGAAGGCGGTGATCTTCGACATGGACGGCGTGCTTTACGACTCCATGCCGGCGCACGACCGCTCCTGGCAACAGACAATGGATGAAGAAGGACTCACCCATGAACCGGGTGAATTCTACCTGCATGAGGGCAGGATCGGGAAGGCTACCATCGATATCATTTTTCAACGGAACCTGCAACGGGATGCAACCGAGGAGGAGGTAGAGCGTATCTACGCCCGCAAAACGGAGTTGTTTGGGCTATACAACAGTGGGGATACCATACCCGGCGCGAGGGAGGTGCTGGACTATGTAAAGGAGATGAATCTCACACCGGTACTGGTGACCGGCTCGGGGCAACCCTCCCTGCTGAGTCGTCTCGATCACCACTTCCCCGACACCTTCACCCCCGGCACCATGGTCACCGCCTTCGATGTGGTGAACGGTAAACCGGATCCGGAACCCTTTCTGAAAGGATTGCAAAAAGGGGGAGAACTGCTGCCTCACCAGGCTATCGTGATTGAAAATGCGCCCCTGGGCATCGAAGCAGCCGTAGGTGCAGGCATCTTCACCATCGCGGTCAACACCGGTCCACTTTCCGACGCGATCCTGCGGGAGGCTGGTGCATCGCTGGTGTTTAGCTCAATGAACCATCTGCGCGAAGCACTTCCGGCAATCATCCGGCTGACGGGTGTGGTTACAGCATAGTGCAATAATGGTGAACCGTCATTCTCTTTTTGCCATATTATCATTATCTTTGTCCGAAAGGCTGTTAAAATAAGTACATATGTATATCAACAGGCAGGGTTTTATACGCGTGGCGGCCGCATCCCCCCGGTTGAGGGTTGCCGACTGTGATTACAACAGGAGAGAGATCCAATCGATGATCGGAGAAGCAGTGGAACAACAGGTGCAGGTCGTCTGTTTCCCCGAGCTCTCGCTCACCGGTTACAGCTGTGGCGACCTCTTCTTCCAGGAGACTCTCCAGCGGGAGGCAATCGCCTCGCTGCAGGAGCTGGCACACTTCATGCATGACAAACGCTCACTGACAGCCATCGTGGGCCTGCCGCTGCGCATCGGCAGCAACCTGTTCAACATGGCTGCGGTGATCGCCGCCGAAGGAATCGTGGGATTGGTACCCAAGACACATGTGCCGAACGACCGGGAGTATTATGAGAAGCGATGGTTTGCGGCAGCATCCAGCCTGACCGTTCACTCCTTTGAGATTGGCGGACGAGAGGTGCCGGTCGCAGCCGGTGGCATGTTGTTTCAGACTCCATTCGCTACATTTGGCGTGGAGATCTGCGAGGATCTATGGATGCCGATGCCCCCCTCCTCCCAACTGGCGATGCAGGGTGCCGAGCTGCTGTTCAATCTCTCGGCAAGCAACGAGCTGGTAGGCAAACACCGTTACCGTCGATCGCTTGTACTCCAGCAATCGGGACGCTGCAACGCAGCCTATATCTACGCTTCTGCCGGCACCGGTGAGTCGACCACCGACATGGTTTTCTCCGGTGCATGCCTCATCGCTGAAAACGGTACCCTGCTTGCAGAGTCACCCCGTTTCTCGAACGAGAATGAGTGGATAACCGCCGATATCGATTTGGATGCACTGCGTCACGACCGGCTGAAGAACACCAACTTCAGCAACGACGCGCTGCAACAGGCATACAGGGTTGACATCCCCCTGACCGAAGTAAATACCACCGGACTGCGTCATCCCCTGCCGACACACCCCTTTATACCGGCAGCAGAACAGACCGACGAGTTTCTCTCAGATGTGTTCAGGATTCAGACCGAGGGACTGGCCAAACGACTCCGCCATACCGGCATTGAGAAGGTGACCCTCGGCATCTCCGGTGGTCTCGACTCCACACTGGCACTCCTGGTCACCATCGCCACTTTCGACCGGCTTCAACTGCCACGAGAGAACATCGTGGGGATCACCATGCCCGGCTTCGGCACCACCAACAGGACCTACAACAATGCCACCGACCTGATGCATGCCTCCGGCATCACGGTGATGGAGATCCCGATCGTAGAGGCGGTGAAACAACATTTCAAAGATATCGGCCACGATTTCGACAACCATAGCGTCACCTACGAAAACAGCCAGGCACGCGAGCGCACCCAGATCCTGATGGATGTTGCCAACAAGATCGGTGCGTTGGTAGTGGGTACCGGCAACATGTCGGAGCTTGCACTGGGGTGGGCCACCTACAACGGTGACCAGATGTCGATGTACGGCGTCAATGCCAGCGTGCCCAAGACACTGGTGGCGACGCTGGTGCGCTGGATTGCCGACAACCGGATGGAGGAGAGCACCCGCACCATCCTGCATGATGTGCTCGACACACCCTTCAGCCCCGAGCTGCTGCCTGCAGATGCCGAGGGTAAGATCGCCCAGAAAACCGAACATTTTGTGGGGCCCTATGAGCTGCACGACTTCTTCCTGCATCGGATGCTGCGCTATGGTGACGGCCCGGCACGCATCCTCTTTCTGGCCCGACAGGCCTTTACCGGCCAATATAATGAGGAGGAGTTACAGAAATGGCTCAGGGTCTTCTACAAGCGATTTTTCTCACAACAGTTCAAACGCTCCTGCATGCCCGACGGTCCCAAGGTGGGATCTGTCAACCTCTCACCCCGCGGCGACTGGCGCATGCCAAGTGATGCTGTTGCCGATCTCTGGCTCAAAGAACTGGAAACGACTAGTGATAAGCAGTGAGGCCTCAGCACATTACCACATCAACTAATCATCACATCAACACATCAACTAATCAGCTAATCATCACATCAGCTAATCATCACATCAGTTAATCATCACATCAGCTAATCATCACATCAGTAATCACATGCAACGCTTGACCGACCTCTTCACCACCTATACCGGACTACCACACCAGACACTGGAAGCACTGCCCACCTCCGGCTCCAATCGCAGATACTTCCGTATCACGGCCGGCGAGACCTCACTGATCGGTGTCCATGGTGAATCACGCGACGAGAACCGGGCCTTCATAACCCTGGCAACTCATTTCCACAAGCAGGGTCTGAACGTGCCACAGGTGGTGGCCGTCTCTGACGACGAGATATGTTACCTGCAGGAGGATCTGGGTGACAACGTGCTGTTCGACCGGATCAAGGCGGGGCGTAACACCGGAGTGTTCAGCCATGGTGAAAAGGAGTTACTGCACAAAACGATAACCCAACTGGCAGATATTCAATACCTGGGTGCCCGCGATCTTGACTTCAGTATCTGCTACCCACTGCCGGCCTTTAACCTCCGTTCGGTGATGTGGGACATGAACTACTTCAAGTACAGCTTTCTGAAGACTACCGGCATGGAGTTCCTGGAAGACCGGTTGGAGAATGATTTTGAAAAACTGGCAGCAACACTGCTGAATGACGATACCAACACCTTTATGTATCGTGACTTCCAGTCGCGCAATGTGATGCTGGTGAATGATGAGCCCTATTTCATCGACTTCCAGGGAGGCCGTAAAGGCCCGGTTTACTATGACCTGGCCTCTTTCCTCTGGCAGGCAAAAGCCAACTTCCCCGCAGAGCTTCGCGATGAGCTGACCGACACCTTTATCACCTCGCTACGGAAATATCAGCCTGTAGAGGAAAAAATCTTCCGGGAGCGGCTTCGCCACTTCGTGCTCTTTCGTACGCTTCAGGTGCTGGGAGCTTACGGCTTCAGGGGGTATTTTGAAAAGAAACCCCATTTCATCCAAAGCGTTCCCTTTGCATTGAATAACCTGCGGGAGCTGCTGCAGGAAGGATTTGAACAGTACCCCTATCTCTGCGATATGCTGCAGAAGATGTGCGACCTGAAACAGTTTGCCGACAGCCGTAAGAGGGAGTTGGAGGTACGTGTCTACAGCTTCGCCTATAAGAAAGGTATCCCGGAGGATAGCTCCGGCAATGGCGGGGGCTATGTGTTCGACTGCCGCGCAATCAACAACCCCGGTAAGTTCGAACGATACAACAACGTAACCGGTCTTGACGAACCGGTGATCCGCTTCCTCGAAGAGGATGGCGAGATGGTCACCTTTCTGGAGACCCTCTACCCGCTCATCGATCAACATGTGAAACGTTACATGGAGCGTAACTTCACCAACCTGATGATCTCCTTCGGCTGCACCGGTGGACAACACCGGTCGGTTTATGCGGCACAACATGTGGCGGAGCACATCTCTAAAATGTTCGGCGTGAAGGTATCCCTGGTACACCGCGAGCAGAACCTGGAACAGGAATTCAGAAAGAGGAGTTGAAGATAATATCCATTTTCAGACAGCTCCCTCTTTTTTCAGTCTGGTTCATTCTAACATCTCCCATCACGTGAAAGCAATGATCTTCGCCGCCGGTCTCGGCACCCGTCTCAAACCCCTCACCAACACCATGCCGAAAGCACTGGTGCCGGTAGGTGGTAAGCCCCTGTTGCAACATACCATTGAAAGACTGATTGCTGCAGGCTTCGACGAGATCATCATCAATATCCATCACTTCGCTGATCAAATCATCCACTTTGTGAAAGCAAACAACCAGTTTGGTATCCGCATTGCATTTTCGGATGAACGGGCACAGCTGCTCGATACCGGTGGTGGCATCAAAAAGGCAGCCTGGTTTTTCGATGACAACCGCCCTTTTCTGGTACACAACACCGACATCCTTTCTACGATCGACCTGCGGGAAGTAATGCGCCACCATCTGCAAAATGATGCTCCTGCAACACTCGTTTGCAGCAAACGGGAGACCAACCGCTACCTCCTCTTTAACGAGCAGCAATACCTGTATGGGTGGATCAACAGAAAAACAGGTGAGACCAAATCACCCTATCCCGATTTTCGACCAGATAATTACACCCAACTGGCATTCTCCGGCATCCAGGTACTGCACCCCTCCCTTCTCAGTGAGATGGACTCATTTCCCAATTGCTTCTCCATCATCGATTTTTACCTCTCTCTCTGCGCACCCCATAAGATCACTGCTTATCTCCCCCAAAAGGGAACGATCCTCGATGTGGGCAAACCCGATTCCATCATCCAGGCTACGAAATTTCTCGGACTGACGCGCTGAACGATCATTAGCAGTTTTTAACCCTCTTCCTCAAAAAAAACAAACCACTTCACCCCCAAAAGTGTTAAATGTCACCATCTATTTAAATTTTTTAATTATAATGCTTGCATATATAAAATTATATATGTTTATTTGCGAAGGTTTTTTAAATGTTTAACACCAATAGCACATCTTTAGTGTGTCAACAGGAGCATAAACCGACAGAAATATGATAAATTTTAACACTCTTGCCGCACAATACAAGGCAGAGCTTCTGGGCAATGTGGTTCCCTTCTGGCTTAACCGCTCACAGGACCTGGAAATGGGAGGCTATTTCACCTGTCTCGATCGTCAGGGCAACGTATACGACACCGATAAGTTTATCTGGCTTCAGGCCCGTGAGGTGTGGTTATTCTCAATGCTTTATAACAAAGTTGAAAAAAGACAGTTGTGGTTGGAATGTGCACTCCAGGGAGCTGAGTTCCTGAAAAAATTTGGCCATGACGGAAATTACAACTGGTATTTCTCCCTCACCCGCGAGGGGAAACCGCTGATTGAACCTTACAATATCTTTTCCTACACCTTTACCACCATGGCCTTCGGACAGCTGAGCCTGGCCACCGGCAGTAACGAATATGCCGATATCGCGAAAAAAACATTCGACATCATCCTCCAGAAAAAAGAGAATCCGAAAGGTAAATGGAATAAGGCATTCAGTGGAACACGGTCTCTCAAGAGTTTCTCGCTGCCCATGATTCTGTGCAACCTGGCGCTGGAGATAGAACATCTCCTGGAGAGTGACTTTATGAAAAGGATCATGGAGGAGTGCATTCACGAAGTGATGGAAGTATTCCGCCATCCCGAGATGGAGGGCCTGATCGTTGAGAATCTAAACGATGACGGCTCTCTCTCGGACACCTTCGATGGACGACTGATGAATCCCGGACACGCCATTGAAGCCATGTGGTTTGTGATGGATCTGGGAGCTAGACTGAATCGGCCTGATTTGATTGACAAGGCAGTGGAGACCACACTGAAAACCCTCGAATACGGCTGGGACAAGCAATATGGGGGTATCTTTTATTTCCTGGACCGGAAAGGATTTCCACCCCAACAACTCGAATGGAACCAGAAATTGTGGTGGGTACATATAGAAGCACTGATCTCACTGTTGAAAGGGTATCAGTTAACAGGCTCCATGGAGTGTCTCACCTGGTTTGACAAAGTGCATCATTATACCTGGGATCACTTCAAGGACCCGGAACATCCGGAGTGGTGGGGCTACCTTAATCGCCAGGGAGAGGTGTTGCTTGACCTAAAAGGGGGTAAATGGAAAGGATGTTTCCACGTGCCTAGAGGATTGTATCAGTGCTGGAAAACATTAGAAATAATTGATGTTAAAAATAAAAGACAAATGAGTTAACTCATAACCGTTAGTAATAGATGTTTAAAAATCTCAAATAAATGACACCACAGACAAGCACTAAGCAGAGTACATTTCCGAGATTTCTTAACCCTAATCATTAAATTAAAAAAACAGATTAAAGGCATCGGCTAATGCCGATTTATAAATGTTATTCGAAATAATATGTCTAAATTGTAAACACATGAAAAAAAAGAACGAAAGAAAGGACAATAGACTTTTATACTGTCTATTAAATGCACTATTTGTGATGAGCTTGCTTTTCTTTGTCAATTTTGGGGTATACGCTCAAACAAATTTAAAAGGGAAAGTAACAGATATTAAAGGAGAACCTTTAATCGGAGTGAATGTCGTTGAAAAAGAAACACGACAGGGAACAATAACTGATATTGATGGAGAATTCAGTCTTTCTGTTTCTACTCAAGATGCAATTATTGAGTTTTCTTATGTAGGATTTAAAACAGTAGAGATCCCATTAAATGGAAGAACATTATTAAATCTCACCCTAACTGAAGATACGGAATTGTTGGATGAAGTTGTTGTTGTAGGATATGGAGTTCAAAAAAGAGTCCATATGACAGGTGCTGTCTCTCAGATATCTTCTAAGGAGCTTACCAGTGCCCCAATGCAAAACGTTTCAAACATGCTAACAGGAAAAATTCCGGGGTTAACGAGTATCCAAAGATCAGGGAAACCAGGTGAAGATGGCACATCTTTGTTAGTACGAGGACAAAACTCATTTACAGGGAATATTTCACCAATGATTATTGTAGATGGGGTACCACGTCCAATCGATTACGTAAACCCAAATGACATCGAATCAATTTCAGTTCTGAAAGATGCATCAGCCTCCATATACGGTGTGCAAGGAGCTAATGGAGTTATCCTGATAACAACAAAATCAGGAGGAGAAGGACCTGCAACCATCTCATATGATGGTTCTGTTACCATTACACAAAATACTGCAATGCCCAAAATGCTTAATGCAGCCGATTATATGTATTGGAATAACAAAGCTAAACTGATGGATGGATTAACCCCAAGTTGGACTGCCGACATCCAAAATAAGGTAATGTCTAATGACCCGAACAGTATATGGGGTCAAACAGACTGGCTCGACGAAATATTTAGAACAGGTATAACGAATCAACATAATATTTCAGCGTCAGGTGGTACCGAAAGAACAAAGTATTATGCAAGTCTTGGTGTAATGGACCAGGAAGGAACAATGATTAATACTGGTTATAAGCGTTACAACCTTCGTACAAACCTGGATATTCAAGTTGCAAAAAACCTGAGATTAACGGCTAATATGGCTGGTCACCGTTCCGACAGAGATTGGCCTGGTACTGCAATTAGCAACCAAGGAGAATTCAATCCTGTAAGGCAAGCAATAAATTCAATTCCTATTATTAAGTCACGTTATAATGACCTACCAGTTGCATGGTATGGATCTACCTATATGGTAAACGGGCATGCTGCACTAACCGAGTCTGGATATAAAAAGCAAAGCAGATGGAATCTTGACTCTAACGTTAAGCTGGAATACGATTTCTCAGATTTAGCTCAAGTCCTAAAAGGACTTAAAGGTTCAATATTTGGCTCATATAACTACAGCAATACAATTGACTCAAATTACGATCGATATTATCAACTTTATTATGTAACCCAAAATTTTGACGAAGGAGTAGGTGGTGCCAGTGGATTTAACTCTGATAATTCATACCTGAAAGCAGCATCATGGGGAGACAATTGGTTGATACGCCCACAGATTGATTATTCACGTGATTTCAACGATCACCATGTTGCGGCTCTATTTGCTTATGAAGCCAAAAAAAGTTATTCAAACACAATGACAGGAACGAAAAGAGGTTACTACAGCGATGAACCTGTTGACTTATCTTTGGGAACCATTCTTCCTGAAGTTCCTATTTCAGGTTCACATTTATACTCTGGTGGCCAATTATCCTATATCGGACGTGTTAATTATGCATACTCAACCAAATATCTCGCAGAAGTAGCATTCAGGTATGATGGATCTTATATTTTTGCTCCAGGTAATCGCTGGGGATTCTTTCCGTCTACTTCATTAGGATGGGTAATCTCAGAAGAAGATTTTTTTAGAAGCATGACTCAAAACATTGATTATCTCAGAATACGCGCGAGCTTTGGAAAAAGTGGAAATGATTCGGTTAGTCCATTCCAGCATTTTTCACTATATTCTCTTGCAAACAATAGCATGGTCTTAGGAAACCAGCCTATATCACAATTCTATGCATCAAACAGTTATATTTACAGCAACCTTTCTTGGGCCACTACTGACAATTATAATATTGGTGTTGATTTTGATTTGTGGAACAGGAAGCTGGGAGTAGAACTCAACGTATTCTACAAATTGACAAAGGATATTTTGGAATCTCAAGGAGGAAATTATCCTCCATCTTTAGGTGGTTTTTTCCCCCAATTCCAAAACTCAGGTAAGGTGGAAAACAAGGGGTTCGAGCTAACACTTAAACATTTTAACCGTATCAACACTGATTGGAACTATTCGCTAAGGGGTGATTTTGCATTTGCACGCAATAAAGTTTTGTCAAGAATCATTACAGACAATCGACCAAACTATAGAGCTATTATCGGTGAATCAATGGGGGCTCGTTATGGTTTAGATGCCTTAGGTTTGTTTCAAACTGAAGAAGAAATTGATAACTATCCTGCAGCTCCTTCAGGAATAATTCGTTTGGGTGATTTAAAGTATAGAGATGTAAATGGTGATGGAATTATCAACCAAGAGCATGATTATGTAAAGATAGGTTACGGAGCAATTCCAGAAATAAACTATGCTTTAAACATGGATATATCCTATAAAAACTTCTACATAAACACTTTGTGGCAAGGTGTTGCTAACACCGACTATGAACTTTCGGGAGTATACGACACAGGAGTTATCTCATCTACAGTATACACCTCAACTTTTCCAGGATCGGGCAATTCTCCATATTATCGAATAGAAGAAGCTTGGACTCCAGAAAACACCAATGCTAAATATCCACGATTAAGTACTATCGCCAATGGAAACAATGCATGGCAATCCACTTGGTGGTTAGTGAATGGAAATTATCTTCGGTTGAAGAATGCAAATTTAGGTTTTAATATTCCGCAAAATGTATTGACAAATACACCGTTCAGTCAAATCAATATCTTTATATCTGGCACAAACATACTAACGTTCAGCCACTTTAAATATGTTGACCCTGAAAGTCCTTCTGTAAGTAATGGGTATTATCCTCAACAAAAGACGTATACAATCGGTGCAAAAGTAACATTTTAATAATAGGAGATAGTAAAATGAAAAAAACAACATATATATTATTTACAATTATTGCAGCATTGGGACTCTTTATTTCATCATGTAGTGAAGATGTTCTTGACATCGACAATACGAGAGATCTATCTAATTTGGCTATATGGAGTACGGAAAATGCTGCTGATATGTATATAACAGCCTCATATAAAACATTCACCGATGAATCACAAGTCGCAAACAGTCGCACGAAATTTTATGACAGTTATTCGGACATCATGAAATCAACCTCATGGGACTTGTACAATCATGCGTATAACAAATCGTTGTTACAATCGAGTGCTTTTACAACTGGTAGTGCTGGAGCTTTCGATAACTGGAGCCAAGTATATAATGATCGTATACGTCGTGCGAATGTTCTACTTGATGAAATAAAAAAATACGGAGTTGAAAAATATGGTGAAGAGTGGTCAGATGTTCGTAGAGCAGAGGTTCGTTTTTGCCGAGCATTTTCATATTACCGCTTGATCAGAGTTTATGGAGGAGTAATTCTGAGAACTGACGTATCAGGAATTAATGGCGGAGTTGATGATGGCAAAAACCCAGAAGATGTTCATAGAGGCCGAGCGACGGAGGCTGAGAGCTGGGAGTTCGTTATCTCTGAATTACAATGGGCTGCAGAAAAACTACCTGAATCATGGCCTACTAACTGGGAAGGTCGTGCAACTAAAATATCTGCCTATGGACTCCTTTCAAGAATGGCTTTATATGCTGGTGAATGGCAAATAGCCATTGATGCTTCAGAAAAAGTGAAAGAACTGGGTGGAGCACTCGCACCTGACTATGCAAAGGTGTTTCAGGTTGATGGTAACCAAGACAACTCTGCTGAAATACTTTTTTCCTTAAGTTTTTTAAGTGGAAGTATAACCCACAACTTTGACAGCTATAATAGACCATTTGGAGACAGAGAAGTTCATAAAACTTCAGCAATTTATGCAGAACATGTTCCTACTGGTGATTTGGCCGATATGTATGAATTTAATGATGGTTCAGAGTTCAATTGGGATACCTACAAAGATAACCATGATGATCCCTTCAGTAATCGTGAACCCCGCTTTCATGCTACAATTCTCTACAATGGCAGTCAGTGGGAAGGCAGAGAAATTGAAACATTTGTAGGTGGAACTGATGGTTTTGTTGAATTTCAACAAGCATCTTCAACAGGAGCACATACACCTACGGGATACTATTTACGAAAATACTTACAAGAAGGCTATGCTGACTTTGCTACAAAAGGCAGTTACCAATATGATGCAATTATTAGATATGCAGAAGTTTTATTAAACAAAGCAGAGGCTTATGCTCAACTTAACTATGCGCAATATCAAGCTGAAGCGATGGATGCTTTGAACGAAGTGAGACAACGAGTTAATTTGCCTGCAAAGTCATTCTCTGATGCTCCTAACAAAGATGCATTTATGAACCTGTTGCGTAAAGAACGTTGTGTGGAATTGGCAGGAGAAGGGTTTAGATATTGGGATTTGCGCCGTTGGAGATTGGCCGAGAATGTAATCCATGGAAAAAATGCAAGCGGTGTTAAAATCACACAAAACACCGATGGGACATTAGATTACGAAAAAGTAAATGTTGATGGCGGTACACAAAGGGTATTCTTCGAGAGATATTATTATTTTTCATTACCAACAGCAGAGATAGCGAACAACGATGCAATTAATGAAAACAACCCATATTGGTAACTGATTATAATCAATTTATGATAAAAAACAAATATCAACTAAACACTTACATTAAGATGAAGAATAAAAATATTAAAATGCTTTTAACAGCATTAATAGCAATTTCATTATGGGGATGTGAAGGTGTGAATGAAGAATATGTATTTATTCATGATTCTAACACTATCTCTCAAATGATATGTAAAACTTCGCATAGTTCCGGTGAATTCTTGGGCCAAATCATAGAGTTCAATAAAGATGGCGAAGAAGTGGAAGGAGACTTTAGTCAAAGTGATATCGAGGGCGGATATGGTTTAATCTTGTTTGAAATTCCAAAAACATTGGAAAACGACGTAGACTTAACGAACATTTATCTGATGGCCACTGTGAAGTATGACGCATTCATCTCTCCAACATTATCAGGTAGGCATGATATTACTGGTGACGGAATCATTATTACAGTAACCTCTGGAGTTAATACAACGCGTCAATATCGAGTAAGAGGGTACTACGAATAAATACTACCAGGTATAATAATTTTTTAAACATAATAACAATGAAAAAATATAATATAATAATATATTCTGCAATTACCTTAGCACTGATGATTATATTTAGTGCTTGTGAGGATGAAAGTCTGGGTAGTGAGGCAGCAATCATCAATTCTTTTTCAGTTATAGGAACAGACAACTCAGTCTTAAGGGCCACAATAAATGACGATTATACGATAACAATTAAAGTATCTCCATTCATAGATGAGGAAGTAGTTTTAGAGTCAGCATTGCCAAAATTTTATCTCTCTAAAGGTGCTACAGTTTCACCTGATCCATCCCTTCCACAAAATTTTGCACAAGAAGGAGGAGTGAAATATACAGTTACATCTGAAGACAAGAAGAATACACGTGACTATATAGTTACATGGGGAGTGTCTGACCAGTTACCTTATGGAGAAGGATTTAGCTATGCCGAAATTACGACGCAAAAGGATTTCACAGAATTAGGATTTCCAGGTGAAGTTAGGAATTTTGGCTTTACAGATTCAAAGCTTTATGGTGATTTAAATTTATACCATGCATACTGTGGCGATTATATTGTGCTACTTTCTCGTGCATATATCAATTCAGACCCAAGTTCTCCACATGGTATAAAAGTACTTGACAAAGCATCGTTAAATGAATCACAACAGCTAAATTTGGGAACCATCTCACCCACTGATCTCAAAATTATCACTTCTGATTATAAGGGAAATATGGTTGGAGCTGTAACAAAAGACAATGTAACTGAATTTTATTATTGGACAACTCCATCTGATACTCCTATGTCGGTTGGTTCTGCTTCAACAAACATGACACCAACTTCCGACGGATCTGCAAATATTCAGGTAGCAGGAGATATTACTGGAGATGCTTGGATCACTGCAATGGCTCCTCGTGGAAGTAAAGGTGAACATTTTAGAATAAAGGTATCAAATGGACAGTTAGCATCAAATTATTCCATTGTTGAAACTGGTTACGCCAGTGATGATAGCAGTGGATTTCAAATGATAAGTCCTTTGGACGACTCTGATCAACCAAACTTCATAGTTGGTGACTCTGAAGGCGCGCCTAATACTGCAAACTCAAATCATGCTTATGTGAACACCTTCTCTGGATCTACAGTTTCTGTTATGCCTGGCTTGTGGCAAAACACACTCCAGACTTGGTGGGTGGGTACCGGATTTTCAACATCACGTACTGGTGGTCGCTCACCTTTTATTTCAGCATTACCAATAAATGGGAAAACTTATGTAATAGTAACAAGTGGAACCGCATGGTGGCATTCTGCAGCAGTTCTCTCAAAGGATCTCCAAAAATTGGCACACGAAAACCTTAACATAGCTTATAGTGTAAGCCGTGGATGGAGTTATGGATCCTGGGCTGATTGGTACTGGGACGAAGATGAGAAAGAAGCATATTTAGCTATTTGGTTTGGTAGACTCGGTCTATACACCTACAAATTAACATGCTTTGAATAGTCATAACCAACAGGAGAGAGTATCTAAAAACTCTCTCCTGTTTCAAAAAACAATATTGTGAGATTATTCTGGATCATTGTTTCGCTGGGACTAATATGTTTCTCATGTACCAATGAAGCAAGTAAAACAGACGAGCATAAACCTAAACTATTATGGTTCGACGCTGAGGCCAATTTCGAGCGATTCACTAATAAAGATAGTATTACCTATTATTTAGATTTGGCTAAAAATACAGGCTTTAATGAAATAGTAG